>LBJMR02800__coassemble_213_pt1 | contig 72313 bp, 69 predicted proteins | sample LBJMR02800__metabat2_low_PE_004 | metagenome-assembled genome bin LBJMR02800
AACCACTATATCGCCTTCAAGCTGCTCGCGCTGATACGCGAAAAGGTATTTTTTGCGCTGCGCCGGCTCTGCCCGGCGAAGCTCGAGGGGCGGGACAGGGGAGACCTGATAAACATCATAACCTCTGACATCGAGCTGCTCGAGGTGTTCTATGCGCACACGATTTCGCCTGTCGCCATCGGCGTGCTTTTCTGCCTGGTAATGTGCCTGTTCATCGGCTCGTTCAGCGTTGTCCTTGCGCTGATCGCGCTGGCTGCGTATATAAGCGTGGGCGCAATCCTGCCGCTGGCCACCTCAAAGGCGAGCGGGGACGACGGGCTAAGGTTCCGCACGAAGTCCGGCGAGCTCGCGGGGCATGTCCTCGACAGCCTGCGCGGCCTGGATGAGACGCAGCAGTACGGCAGGGGGGAGGAGCGCCTTGCCGGGATGAACGCCCGGACGGACGGCCTCGCCGTTGAGGAGCGGCGGATGAAGCGCACCTCGGGACGCAATCAGGCGGCGGCGAACATGGTGATACTGTTTTTTGACCTGCTCATGCTTTTCGCCTCGGCGGCGATGTACATGGCCGGGCAACTGGACTTCACGGGCGTGCTCATACCGAGCGTCGCGCTCATGAGCTCCTTTGGGCCGTGCGTGGCCCTATCGAACCTCGGCAGCACGCTCCAGAGCACCTTTGCCGCGGGGAACCGCGTACTGGATATCCTCGATGAGGAGCCGGTGGTCGAGGAGATCGGCGGCAGAGAAGAAACGGACTTCAGCGGCGCCGCGGCTGAGAACGTCGTCTTTGACTACGGCGGCGAGACTATCCTCGACGGCGTGAGCGCCGAAATACCTCTCGGCTCCATTGTCGGCATCACAGGCCGGAGCGGGAGCGGCAAGAGCACGCTGCTGAAGCTGTTCATGCGCTTCTGGGAGGCGAAGAGCGGCGCGGTGAAGGTGTCCGGCAGGAGCGTGAACGAGATAAACACGCCGGATCTGAGGCGCATGGAGAGCTTTGTGACGCAGGAGACGCAGCTCTTTCACGACAGCATCCGCGCAAACCTGCGGATAGCCAAGCTGGACGCCACGGACGAAGAGATGGTCGAGGCCTGCAAAAAGGCGAGCGTGCACGACTTCATAATGACGCTGCCCGCGGGCTACGACACGCCCGTAGGAGAGCTGGGAGACACGCTCTCCGGCGGGGAGCGGCAGCGGCTGGGGCTTGCGAGGGCGTTCCTGCACGGGGCGGACTTCATGCTTCTCGACGAGCCTACAAGCAACCTCGACAGCCTGAACGAGGCGGTTATCCTCCGCTCGCTGCGCGAGGAGAAGGGCGAGCGGACGGTCGTGCTCGTCTCGCACCGAGCGAGTACGATGCGTATCGCCGAAAAGGTCTATTCCGTGGAACACGGGAGGGTGAGCTGATGCGGGACACCGCCACAAAGCGCGAGCGGGAAAAAGAGCTCGTGAGCGAGATGATCGGGCTCTATTGCCGGAAAAACCACGGCACGGCTAAGGGGCGGCTGTGTGCAGAGTGCGCCGCGCTGAACGACTACGCGAGGCTGCGGAGCGAGAAGTGCCCCTTCATGGAGACTAAAACCTTCTGCTCAAACTGCCGCGTACACTGCTACAAGCCGGACATGCGTGAGAAGATACGCGCGGTGATGCGCTTTTCCGGCCCGAGGATGCTGTTTCACCATCCTGTGCCGGCCATACGGCACGTCATAGAGGAGAAGAAGGAAAAACGCAGATTGGAGAGAGGAAATGAAACTTAAAAAGGCGCTGTATGTAATCTTGGGCTGCGTCGGCGTGGGACTCGGCGCGGTGGGCGCTGTGGTGCCGCTGCTGCCGGCCTTCCCGTTCCTGCTGCTGGCGGCGTTCTGCTTCGCCAAGAGCAGCGAGCGGCTGCACACCTGGTTCATCAACACGAAGCTCTACAAGAAAAACCTTGAGAGCTATGTGAAGGGGCGCGGCATGACCTGGGACGCGAAAATCCGCATCATGATAACTGTAACGCTTGTCATGAGCGTCGGCTTCACGATCATGATGCTCAGGGCGCTTTATATCCCCTGCACCGTTCTTGGCGGTGTCTGGGTGTTCCACCTCTTGTACTTTATCTTTGGTGTGAAAACGCTGCCGAAGTCCGAGGCTGCACGATTTGAGGCGGAGAGCTGAGACTTACGGAAGCCCGACGTCAAATACCAGCGACGAAACAAACCAGCCCCGGAGCTTATCGCTCCGGGGCTGGTTTTATTTTCCGCGGTGTTTTTGTTTTTGCTTTTCACGGCGGAGCGCATATTTGCGCTCCTTTTCGGACAACTTTTGTTCACGGCTTTTGGCCTGGCGCTCAGTTTTAGCGGCTTCGCGCTGCAAATTCAACGCCTGCTGCGATTTGGTCCCGACGCCTGATTTTCCGGTTTGCCTGCGCGCCTCGCGCCGGAGCCGCTTGGGGTTGGAGGCGGGGCGCTCGGGCGGGGCGTCGACCGCCGGGCCGAACCGGAGCCTGGAATAATTCCGCAATACGAAATCCCAGACCTCGGCGTCCCTCGGCTCTGCGCCGAAAACGACCCTGCAGGCGGAGAGCTTTCCGTCTTCGGTCCGCTCAAAAACGCCCGACCAGAAGGTCCCGTCGAAAAAAACCGTAAGCGTTGCTTTGTCCATAATGTTCCCTCCATTGGATAGTCATGGACAAAGAACGGACAACCCGGAGGGGAAGGTTACTTACCACGGCGCTGCCGTGACGGCCGGGCTACCTACCGGCTCTAATGCGCCGGGCGCGGCGCACGTTGCGTTTTTATCTTTGCCTGCATAAATTGTGTGCCGTTGCCGGCGGCTGCTGATAGAATACCCTCCTTTTTGGCTGATTTATTTGATTTTATCATACCAAGCGCTCAGTGTGAAGCGCTTTCGCCGGCAAATCCAAAAACTACATCCGGAGTTTTCGGAATATAAAAACCGCCGGGGGTCAAAATAGCTGCGGGCGATGCCCAAACAGAGAAAAGGAGATGTAAGAGAATGTCCACCAGGAGCAACAACCTCGTGAACCCGAACGCCCGCGAGGCCATGAACCGCTTCAAGATGGAGGCGGCCGGTGAAGTCGGCGTCAACCTGAAGCAGGGCTATAACGGCGACCTCACCAGCCGCCAGGCCGGCAGCGTCGGCGGCCAGATGGTCAAGAAGATGATCGAGGCCTACGAGAACGGCATGAAGTAACTTTCCACAAGCGGAAACAAGCCGCCCGGACGGGCGGCTTGTTTTTTATTTATTTCAAGGTTTTCAGGTACTGCATGAGGGCGTCAAAATCCCCGTGCGGCACGGACGAGAGGTCAAGGCCCTTGCGATTTATCAGGCAGTCGGTGAGCAGGAAAGAGCTCATTCCGGCGGCGCGTGAGGCCGAATAATCCTCCTCGGCGTCGTTGCCGACCATCAGGCAGGATGCGCAGCCGGCGCCGAGGCGCGCGGCGCAGTCGCGGTAATAGTCCGGGTTGGGCTTGCAGTAGCTGGAATTTTCATAGGTCGTAATGAGCTCGAAATCTCCTGCGTCCAGCCCGGCCCAGCCGATGCGCGCCATAGTGGCGACGGCGGGGAAGAGCGGGTTGGTCGCAAGGGCGGTGCGCAGCCCGAGGGAGCGGGCCAGGCGCACGGCCTGCGCCGCCTTTTCGGCAAAGCCGCAGAAAACGCGTGCGTCGCTGAAGTCCACGGCGTAGAATTCCTCAAAAACAGGCTTGTCGTCGAGCACCCCGGGGCCGTAAATGTCCACAAATCTTGCCCAGAAAGCGTCCTCATTCCGGCATGAGCCATCATTTTTCACCATTGCGGCGACGCCGCTCCAGATCGAGTCGATCAGCTTGCCTGGGTCATAGCCGTGGGCGGCAAGCTTTTTGACAAGCAGCTTGAAATATCCCCTTGTAAACTCGTCGTTGTCCATCGGCAGCAGGGTGCCGTCAAGGTCGAACAGAACCAATTCTATGCTCAAAAAAACTGCTCCTTACATAATGAAAACTATAATGCCGAAAGATAATATACTGATTGGTTTCGAAAAAAGCAAGCTACAAATTCGCGACGGAGTAAAAAACGGCCTCCCATGTTACTGGGAGGCCGTGAAATCAGGCGTTTGCGGCTTCTTTCGGCTTGTTGCCGGTGTAGAGCTGGTAGTATTTGCCCTGCTTTTCGATCAGCTCGTCGTGCGTGCCGCGCTCGATTATGCGCCCGAGCTCCATGACCATGATGCAGTCGGCGTTCCTTACGGTTGAGAGGCGGTGGGCTATGACGAAGGTCGTACGGCCGGTCATAAGAGCGTCCATGCCGCCCTGCACGAGCTTTTCGGTCCGCGTGTCTATCGAGCTCGTGGCCTCGTCGAGTATCAGCACCGGGGGATCCGCAACCGCGGCACGGGCTATGGCAATGAGCTGCCGCTGGCCCTGCGAGAGGTTCGCGCCGTCGCCGGTCAGCATGGTCTGATATCCGTCCGGCAGGCGCCGTATGAAGCCGTCCGCGTTCGCGAGCGTGGCGGCGGCTATGCACTCCTCGTCCGTAGCGTCAAGGTTGCCGTAGCGGATGTTTTCCATGACGGTGCCGGTGAAGAGGTGGGTGTCCTGAAGCACTATGCCGAGGCTGCGGCGGAGGTCCTGCTTCTTTATCTTGTTGATATTTATGCCGTCGTAGCGTATTTTGCCGTCCGCGATGTCGTAGAAGCGGTTGATGAGGTTGGTGATGGTGGTCTTGCCCGCGCCGGTGGCGCCGACGAAGGCTATCTTCTGCCCGGGCTTCGCCCACATGGATATATCGTGCAGCACGAGCTTATCCTCGTCGTAGCCGAAGTCCACGTGGTCGAACACGACCTGGCCGCGCAGTTTGGTGTAGGTGACGGTGCCGTCCGCCTTGTGCGGGTGCTTCCAGGCCCAGACGTTGGTGCGCTCCTCAGTCTCATAGATCTCGTCGCCCTCGCCCTCCTTGGCGTTGACGAGCTCGACGTAGCCCTCGTCCTTTTCAGGCTCCTGGTCCATGAGGTCGAAGACGCGCTGCGCGCCGGCGGCGGCGGTGACGACGAAGTTTACCTGCATGGAGAGCTGGGAAATGGGGTTGGTAAAGCTCCTGTTCAGCCCGACGAAGGTGACGACGGTGCCTACGGTGACGCCGGCGAGGCCGTTTATTGCGAGGATCGCGCCGACGATGGCGACCACGGCGTAGCTCAGCCAGCCGATGTTGGCATTCACCGGCATCAGCATATTGGCAAAGGTGTTGGCCATACAGCCGCTCTCACGAAGGGCTTCGTTTACTTCACGGAAGCCGGCCTTGGCCTCTTCTTCATGGCAGAAGACCTTGACGACCTTCTGGCCGTCCATCATCTCCTCGATGTAGCCGTCGACCGCGCCGAGGTCATGCTGCTGCTTGATGTAGTACTTGGCTGAGAACTTGGTGAACTTGCTCGTGATGAAGAGCATCAGCACCGCGGTGAGCAGGCTTATGATGGTGAGCACCGGGTTGAGCACGATCATGGTGATGAGCGTGGCTATCATGGTGATCGCCGAGTTTATCGTCTGAGGTATCGTCTGGCTTATGAGCTGGCGGAGCGTGTCGATATCGTTGGTGTATACGCTCATGATGTCGCCGTGGGCGTGAGTGTCGAAATACTTTATCGGCAGGGACTCCATCTTGCTGAAAAGCTCGTCGCGCAGGAGGCGCATGGTGCCCTGGCTGACATTGACCATCAGGCGGCTGTAGCAATAGGCGGCGATGACGCCGGCGCCCATTATGCAGATGAGCCTGATGATGTCGTTGAGCAGCTCGGGGAAGAGGTCCGCGCCGGTGTTGAGCATGGGCTCGATGTAATCGTCGACAAGGGTCTGCGGGAAGGTGGCGCCGATGACGGAGGTCACGGCGTTTATGAGTATGCAGACTATCACAAGGGCAAAGACCCATTTATAGTTTGCGAGCATGTATTTGACAACGCGGCCGAGCAGCGGCATGGAGCCCTTGATGTGGCCGCGGCGTCCCTTTTTCTGGTTCATACAGCCATCTCCTCCTTTCATGCCGGCTGGTCGAAGTCGCCGCCGCCCTTTATCTGGCTCTCGTAGATCTCCTGATAAATGGCGTTGGTCTTCAACAGGTTCTCGTGCGTGTCGAAAGCGTCGATGCGGCCGTCGTCGAGGACGAGTATGCGGTCGGCGTCCTGTACGCTTGAGATGCGCTGGGCAATGATTATCTTGGTGGTGCCGGGTATAGTCTCGCGGAACGCGGCGCGGATTTTGGCGTCGGTCGCGGTGTCGACTGCGCTGGTGGAGTCGTCGAGTATCAGCACCTTGGGGCTCTTGAGCAGGGCGCGCGCTATGCACAGGCGCTGCTTCTGGCCGCCGGACACGTTGTTGCCGCCGCGCTCGATGCGCGTGTTGTAGCCGTCCGGGAAGCGGTCGATGAACTCGTCGGCGCAGGCGGCGCGGCAGGCGGCCTGACACTCCTCAAGCGTGGCGTCCTGCTTGCCCCAGCGCAGGTTGTCGAGGATAGTGCCGGTGAAGAGGGTGTTCTTCTGCAGCACGACGGAGACCTGGTTGCGGAGCGCTTCCATGTCGTAGGCCCTGACGTCTATCCCGCCGACCTTTACATCGCCGCTGTCTACGTCGTAGAGACGGCAGATGAGGTTCACAAGGCTGCTCTTGCCGGAGCCGGTCCCGCCGATGACGCCGATGGTCTCGCCGGACTTGATGTGCAGGTCGATGTCGCTCAGCGCGTTCTTGCCGCTGCCGTGCTTATAGGAGAAGTTAACATGGTCGAAGTCGATGTCGCCGTTGGGGACCTCGTAAATGGGGTTTTCAGGGTCATGGAGGTCGGGCGTCTCGCGCAGGACCTCGCTTATGCGGCGGATGCTCGCAAGGGACATGGTTATCATGACGATGAGCATGGAGAGCATCATAAGGCTCATGAGAAGGCTCATGATGTAGCTGAAAAGGCTCGTGAGGTCGCCGGTGGTGAGTGAGCCGCCGACTATGAGCTCGGCGCCCATCCAGCTGACCATGATGATGCAGAAATAAACCGAGAGCATCATGGCGGGGTTGTTGAAGGCGAGCAGGCTCTCTGCCTTGACGGATAGCTTGTAGAGCATGTCGCTGGCCTTGTTGAACTTCTTGTCCTCATAGTCCTCGCGGACGAAGGCCTTTACCACGCGTATGGCGGAGACGTTCTCCTGCACGCTGGCGTTAAGGTCGTCGTAGCGGTCGAACAGGCGGTTGAATATGCGTATCGTGACAACCATTATCGTGCCGAGCACGATGATGAGGAAAACCGCCGCAATGAGGAAGATGGGCGCGATCTGCGGGCAGATGATAAGGCACATGATAAAGCTGAATATAAGGTTCAGCGGAGCGCGCACGGCCATGCGTGTGCACATCATGTAGGCCCACTGTACGTTCGTGATGTCCGTGGTCATGCGGGTGACCAGGCCGGGGACGGAGAATTTGTCGATGTTGGAAAACGAAAATGTCTGAACGTTGTTGTAAATCGCCTCGCGCAGGTTCGCGCCGAAGCCGGTTGCGGCCTTTGAAGCAAAGCGGCCGGCCGCCGCGGCGAAGGCAAGGGAGACGAAGCTCATCAGTACCATCAGCAGGCCGTACTTGACGACCACCGACAGGTTGGAGGCCTGAAGGCCGTCGTCGATGATGATGGCGGTGACAAAGGGGAGGAGTATCTCGAGCAGGACCTCACCGGCGGTGAGGCCCATGGCAAGATAGGCGTCCTTCGCGTATTTGCCCGCCTGTTTCAGAACGAGTTTCAAAGTTTTTATCCCTCCAAGTTGCTGTCCTCAGGTGACGAAAGGTTTTTAAGCATTTTTTTCTGGAGCCGGCTGAAGGTCTGGATCTCCTCGTCGGAAAAGCCCCGGAAGAGCAGGTCCGGCAGAGCCTTGAGCATTGAATCCATCATGTCGCGCACGTGCTCTCCCTTTTCCGTTACGCGCAGCAGCTTGCGCCGCTCGTCCAGCGGGCAGCCCTCCACGCTTATATAGCCCTTTTCCCGCAGCCGCTTGACCAGCGACGACGCGGCCGACATGGAGTAACCCAGCTCCCGGTGCAGGTCCGTAAGCGAGGTTTCCCCCTCGGAATTTTCAAGGATGTGCAGCAGCACGGTGGCCTGTACTCCGGTCAGTCCCTGCTCGGCAAGCGCCCTGTCGCTCTTCGCTGAGAGCTGGATGCTTATATACCTGTTGTCCCTGACCATTTCGCCAAGGTCAACATCCATCAGAGCGTTTACCCCCTTTCTTTAGATGTTAACTATTTGGACGTTGATATTTATAGCACGATGGGACTTGAAAGTGAAATACAAATGTGTTATTATCTATAAAAGTTTTTTATAGATTTTCCACATCGTACAAAGCAGGTCAAATTTGCCGGAGGTGTTTTTGCCTGAATACCACACAGCTTGAATGTTTCATAGCCGTTGCGAACTGCCTGAACTTTTCGCGCGCGGCGGAGCAGCTCCGGCTCACCCAGCCGGCGGTGAGCCACCAGATAAGCTCCCTTGAGGATGAATTGGGGGTAAAGCTCTTCAAAAGGACAAGCAAGAGCGTACGTCTGACGCGCGAGGGCAACCTCTATACACAGTATGCCGGGGAGATACTTCGCCTTTTCAACGTGTCCAGGGGCCGCGTCAGGGCGGTTGGGGAGGAGCAGAGGAGGGTGCTCGGAATAGGCTGCCGGAACACCTTCGAGCTCAGGCTGCTGTCCGGGGCACTTGCGGAACTGCGGGAAGAGGACGGGAATTTCATTCCGTCGCTGCGCGTGGTGCCGCACGACTCGCTTGAAAACCTACTCCTGGACGGGGAGATACAGGTGATGCCCACGTTCAAAGAGAATGCCCCGAAGCGCGCCGTATACCGCGAGCTCGCGCTGTGCAGGGTGGTCTGCGCCCTGCCGGAGGACAGCCCTCTCGCTGAGCGCGGGAGCCTTGAGGTGCAGGATATCGCACAGAGCTGTTTCCTGGCCATCTCGCGGCCTAATGCCTCGCCAAGAGCAGTGATAGACGTCCAGAACCGGCTTATTGCCGGGAGAGGCCCGGGGAGCGTTATTTTCTGCGAGAGCATCGAGGCGCAGAGCGCCGTGATCGCGGCGGGCTTCGCGGTTTCCGTGCTGGCAGAAACCCCGGGAATACAAATGGACGGAGTGTGCTATGTGCCGGTGGCGGGGACGGAGCCGATTTCCTACGGCGCAGCCTATATGCCCGACAGCCGGGACGCGCTGCTGAACCGCTTCCTTGGCCTGCTGGCGGAAATATCGAAGCGGGAATGAAACACAGACCGCCCCGCAGCGCGGCTTCCGCGCTGCGGGGCGGTCAGCAGGGTATGTAATCAAAGGAATGTCTGAAGCAGTATGAGCAGCACCAGACCCGGGATGCCCAAAACACCGGCCACGAGGGCGTTTGTCGCGTTCACTCCGAGCGACAGGTCAAAAAAGCCGCCGATGAAGTTGAAAACGAAGAGCATAACGAAGCCGCAGAGCATGTTCAGCAGCAGCTTCAGTATCAGCTTCATCGGCGTTTTGAGTATTGCCACGAGCAGCCATATTAGCAGCGCGCAGGCCGCGATGACGGCAATGGTCGCGGGTGTTTCCATGTGTTTCCTCCTGTTGCTACAGATACAGGGCCTTCAGGTTGCGTATCACGCAGCTGTATTTACTCCTGAGGGCGCTGATCTCAAAAATACATACATCCATCGTCGCGCTGTCGGTGACGGTGTCGAACTGGCGGTAGGCCTCGCTGAGCGAGCGGCGCACTTCGCTCAGCTCGGCGGTGGCTTTGGCGATCTCCGCGCGCTTTTCGCGCGCTGCTCTCGAACGTTTGGACATGGCGTTCACACTCCTTGTCCATATATTCTATTCAAAAGCAGGGAGCTTTAACCGTGCGCATGAAAAAATTCCCGCAAATATATCGCGCAGGCCGCGGCATACTACTCCCGGAGCTTAAGAGAGGCGCTCGAGCGGCGAGAGATATAAAACCCGCGGAGATGTCCTGAAAGAGCTCAAGTTCCGCGGGAATTCGCGAACGCGAAACAAACCCGGCGGGGCGGCGGGAGAGAGGCCGGAAGGCGAGCTCTCCCGCTTTTTTATTTAATGACGCAGGTTAGCGCGCAATGTTTCCTTTTGCGCGGAGGGCGGGGCAAATCAAATGGGCCTTGCAATTTTCCTAAAGGTAAGATATAGTATATGGGTAAAAATGTGCCTTTGTGATACAATATCTTGTGATGTGAGAGGGAAAACGGTAAATGGCGAAAAATACGGCCGAGAGCTACGGTAACGAAAGCATCTCGCAGCTCAAAGGCGAGGACAGGGTGCGCAAGCGCCCGGCAGTCATTTTCGGCTCCGACGGGCTGGAGGGCTGCGAGCACGCAATGTTCGAGATACTCTCGAACTCCATAGACGAAGCGCGCGCCGGAAACGGCAACATTATAACACTCACACGTTACCTCGACAAGAGCATAGAGTGCGAGGACTTCGGGCGCGGCTGCCCGGTGGACTGGAACCCGGTTGAAAAGCGCTACAACTGGGAGCTCGTCTTCTGCGAGCTGTACGCGGGCGGCAAATACCGCAACAACGACGGCGGGGACTATGAGTACTCCCTCGGGCTGAACGGCCTCGGCAGCTGCGCCACGCAGTACGCGAGCGAATACATGGATGTGTGCGTCAGGCGAGACGGGAAGAAGTACACGCTGCACTTCGAGCGCGGGCGCATAGTCGGTGAAATGCAGGTCGAGCAGGCGGACAGGAAAAAAACCGGCACGGACATACGCTGGCGGCCGGACCTCGAGGTTTTTACGGACATAGACATCCCGCTCGAGCACTACGAGGAGACGCTGCGGCGGCAGGCGGTCGTGAACGCCGGGGTCACGTTCCGGCTCAGGAACGAGGTCGCCGCCGGCAAGTTTGAGACGAAGGATTTTTTCTATGAGCACGGCATACTCGACTATGTGCAGGAGATCGCCGGGGAAGAGGTGCTCAGCGCGCCGCATTTCATCTCCGCGGAGCGCAAGGGGCGCGACCGGGCGGACAAGCCGGAGTATAAGGTGAAGCTCTCCGCGGCCTTCTGTTTCTCTGTGAAGGTAAACCTTATAGAATACTATCACAACAGCTCGTGGCTTGAGCACGGCGGCGCACCGGAAAAGGCCGTGCGCAGCTCGTTTGTCTACGCGGTGGACAGCTACATCAAAAAGACCGGCAAGTATCAGAAAAACGAGAGCAAAATCACCTTCCAGGACGTGGCGGACTGCCTTGTGCTCGTCACCAACTGCTTCTCGACGCAGACAAGCTATGAGAACCAGACAAAAAAGGCCATCACCAACCGGTTTATCCAGGAGGCCATGGCGGAGTTCTTCCGCGAGCAGCTTGAAATCTATTTCATAGAGCACAAGGCGGAGGCCGACCGCGTGGCCGACCAGGTGCTCATAAACAAGCGCAGCCGCGAGCAGGCCGAGAGCACGAGGCTGAACATCAAAAAGAAGCTCACCGGCAGCATGGACATCTCCAACCGCGTGCAGAAGTTCGTCGACTGCCGCAGCAGGGACGTGTCGAAGCGGGAAATTTACATCGTCGAGGGCGACAGCGCGCTCGGCGCCTGCAAGCTCAGCCGCGACGCGGAGTTCCAGGGGATCATGCCCGTGCGCGGCAAAATCCTCAACTGCCTGAAGGCGGATTACGGGCGGATTTTCAAAAACGAGATTATCACAGACCTGATTAAGGTCCTCGGCTGCGGCGTGGAGGTACAGAAGCACGCAAAGGAGCTGCCGGGGTTCGACCTCGACAGCCTCAGGTGGCGGCGGGTCATAATCTGCACCGACGCGGACGTGGACGGCTTCCAGATCCGCACGCTGATACTCACCATGCTCTACCGCCTGACGCCCACGCTGATTCGCGAGGGGCTGGTGTATATCGCCGAGTCGCCGCTGTATGAAATAAACTCCGGCGGCAAGACCTGGTTCGCTTACTCCGAGCGCGAAAAGTCTGAAGTGCTCGCCTCGCTGAACGGCGCGAAGTGCACGATAAACCGCTCTAAGGGCCTTGGCGAGAACGACCCGGACATGATGTGGCTCACCACCATGAACCCGGAAACGCGCCGCCTTATCCGCGTGATGCCCGAGGATGCGGAGCGCACGGCCGAGGTTTTCGACCTGCTGCTCGGCGACAACCTCTCCGGCAGGAAACAGTATATCTCAGATTTCGGCAGCCAGTACCTTGACCTTGCCGACATATCTTAAGGAGGCAGAATCATGAGCTTTCAAACCGCAAAGAAAACGGTCATAACACTCATGGCCGTTATAGTCGTCTTCTGCGTCACGGCGCTGATCATGCGCGGCTCCAACGAGCCGGTAGCGGCGATCTTGTCCTACTCCGCCCTCGCGCTGCTGGCGTTCCTGACGTTCACAATTTTCAAATGGCTCCGCTGCCCCTATTGCGGCAAGGTGCTGCTGCGCAAGCTCGTGTGGCTGAAAGTCTGCCCGGAATGCAAGCGCAACCTTGATACCGGGCTGCGCGAAAAGAAAAAAAGCAAGGGCGGAGTCAGGTAAATGGCGCGCAGGAAACAGGAGAGCGACGCTCCCAAGCAGAGAAAGGGCAGCGCGGACGTGATGGGCCTCCGCGCGGAGGTGCTCGAACAGCCCATCACCGAAACGCTCGAGACCAACTACATGCCGTACGCCATGAGCGTGATCGTCTCCCGCGCCATCCCGGAGATCGACGGCTTCAAGCCTTCGCAGCGCAAGCTGCTGTACACGATGTACAAGATGGGCCTGCTCACCGGCGCGAGGACGAAGAGCGCGAATATAGTGGGGCAGACCATGCGGCTGAACCCGCACGGCGACGCGGCGATATACGACACGATGGTGCGCCTTTCCAAGGGCTACGGCGCGGTGCTCACGCCGTTTGTGGACTCGAAGGGCAACTTCGGCAAGGTGTATTCGCGCGACATGGCCTGTGCCGCTTCGCGCTACACCGAGGCGAAGCTCGCCGGGATATGCAACGAGATATTCCGGGACATAGACAAGGAGACGGTGGATTTCGTCGACAACTACGACGGCACCATGAAGGAGCCGGCGCTGCTGCCGACTGCGTTCCCAAACGTCCTCGTCTCGGCCAACACCGGCATCGCCGTCGGCATGGCGAGCCAGATATGCGGCTTCAACCTCGCCGAGGTATGCGAGACTGCCATCGAGCTCATGCGCGACCCGGAGCACAACATAATGTCCACCCTCCCGGCGCCGGATTTCCCGACAGGCGGCGAGGTTATAATGGACACCGCGGCGATGGCGGAGATCTACCGCACCGGGCGCGGCAGCTTCCGCGTAAGGGCGCGCTGGCGCTACGACGCGAAGGCGAACGTCATAGAGGTGTATGAGCTGCCCTATACCACCACGGCCGAGGCCGTGATGGACAAGGTGGCGGAGCTGATGAAGGCCGGCAAGGTGAAGGAAATCTCCGACATGCGCGACGAGACGGACCTGAGCGGCCTGAAGCTCGCGATCGACCTCAAGCGCGGCACGGAGCCGGAAAAGCTGATGGCGAAGCTCTTCAGACTGACGCCGCTTATGGACTCCTTTGCCTGCAACTTCAATATACTTATCGAGGGGAACCCGCGCGTAATGGGCGTGGGCGAAATACTCGGCGAGTGGACCGCCTGGCGGACCGAGTGCGTCCGCCGCCGCGTGTATTACGACCTGGCGCGCAAGCGCGAGAAGCTGCACCTGCTCAAGGGCCTCGGTAAAATACTGCTCGATATCGACAAGGCCATAGCTATAATCCGGAACACCGAGCGGGAATCCGACGTCGTACCTAACCTGATGGCAGGCTTCGGCATAGACAAGGTCCAGGCGGAGTATGTCGCGGAGATAAAGCTGCGCAACATCAACCGTGAGTATATCCTCAAGCGCACCGCCGAAACCGACGAGCTCGAGCGGGATATCGCCTCTCTGGAGGAGACGCTCGGAAGCCGCCGGAAGCTCCAGGGAGTGATAATCCGCGAGCTGCAGGCCATAATCAAGCAGTACGCGGAGCCGCGGCGCACCGGGATCGTCTATGCGGACGAGATAGCCGAGCCAGAGGAGGACGAGACGGTCGAGGACTATCCTGTCCACGTTTTCGTGTCCCGCGAGGGCTATCTGAAGAAAATCACGCCGCAGTCGCTGCGTATGTCCTCCGAGCAGAAGTACAAGGAGGGCGACGGGCCGGGGACGGACTTCGAGGCCACGAACCGCGCAGAGATCCTCGTCTTTACGAACAAACAGCAGGCGTACAAGGCCCGGCTCGCGGATTTCGCGGACACAAAGGCCTCCGTGCTCGGCACATACCTGCCCTCGCAGCTCGCGATGGATGAGGGCGAGGCCGTCGTGGCCGTGATCGCCCCCGGGGACTACAGCGGGCAGCTCGTGTTCTTCTTTGAAAACGGCAAGGCGGCGAGGGTGCCGCTCGAGTCGTACGAGACCAAGACCAACCGCAAGAAGCTCGTGAACGCCTATTCGGACAAGAGCCCGCTCGCGCGGGTGATGGAGCTCAAAGACGAGCTCGAGATCGCCGCCTTCTCCACCGAGGGCAGGGCGCTCATATTCAACTCGGCGCTGCTCGCGCCGAAAGCCTCGCGCACCACGCAGGGCGTGGGCGTAATGACCCTTAAACCCAAGTACAAACTGTCCGACGCACGGCCTCTGCACGAGACCGGTATCAAAAACCTCGCCCGCTACCGCGTGCGCAGCCTGCCGGCGGCCGGCGCGCTGCTGCGCGATGAGGACAGGGGCGAAAAACAGATGTCACTTCTGGAGGGTTAAATATGCTGCCAAAAAGGACCGTGACCGAATACGTCAAGGAGTACGCGCTCATTATCCTGGGCTCGGCAATCTACGGTGTGGGGTTCGAGTTCTTCTTTTACCCAAACGAGGTGCTCGCCGGCGGGCTGACCGGCGTGGCGATGATTATCAACATGCTGACGGACCTGCCCGTCGGCGTTATGAACATCGTGATGAACATCCCGCTGTTCATCGCTGCGTGGCGGCGCTTCGGGCTTGGCTTCGTCATAGGCTCGTTCACGGGCATGGCCGCGTCGTCGGTGTTTATCGACCTCTTTTCGCTGCTGCACTGGGAGGCAACCGACAATATACTGCTCGCTGCGATCTTCGGCGGGCTGCTCAACGGGCTCGGGCTGGGCATTATCTACCGTGCCGGCGTCACGACCGGCGGCGTGGATATCGTCGTGAAGTTCCTGAGGATTAAATACCAGTACCTGAATTTCGGCACGCTCATGCTGATACTGGACGTTGCAATACTCGCCGTATACGCGCTTATTTTCAACACGCTGGAGGCGGCGATGTATTCGACGATCGCCATGTTCGTCGTGTCCAGGGCCATAGATGTTGTCCTTTACGGCCTCAGTGCGAGTAAGGTTTGTTATATCATCAGCGACGAGAGCGACAAGCTGAAAAACACCATAACCCATCAGCTCGGGCGCGGCGTCACGCTGCTGCACGGCGAGGGCGCATACACCGGAAAGGCGAAAAACGTGATACTCTGCGTCATCAAAAAAACGCAGATCACCCAGGTCCGCCGCATAGTAAAGACGGTCGACGTACACGCCTTCCTTATCGTCACGGACGCGCGCGACGTGTTCGGAAACGGTTTCGAGAACATAGAAAGCGAGAATTGACGCACGCAATACGGCCGGGATCAGGCAGGAAAACGGCATTATCAGGACTCTGAAGCCAATGAAAGGAGATATACAATGGACATTGAGAAGCTGAAAAAGAACGCCGAGGGCCGCGGCTTTTCCTTCAGGTATTTCGACACCGGGGCCGAGGCTGCGGACTATCTGACCGGTGAGCTCGCGGGCATGACCGTGGGCTTCGGCGGCAGCGGCACGCTGGACGCGATAGGGCTTTACGACCGGCTTAAGGCCGTATGTCCGGACGTTGTCTGGCACTGGCGCGAGGAGCCGGACGCCGCGAGGGTGCGCGCCATGACCACGACGGCCTATCTGTGCAGCGCGAACGCCATTTCCGAAACCGGTGAGATCGTGAACATCGACGGCACGGGCAACCGCGTGGCGTCCACTTCATTCGGGCACAAGAGGCTGTATATCGTCGCCGGGGTGAACAAGATAGAGCCCACGCTTGAGCGCGCGGTCTGGCGCGCAAGGAATGTTGCGGGGCCGCTCCGCGCCAGGGGTATGGGAATGGACACGCCCTGTGCCAAGGGCGAGCTGAAATGCTACGACTGCCGCAGCCCGCAGCGCGTGTGCCGGAACCTGATCATACAGATGATCCCGATGATGGGCATGGAAAAGACGGAAATCGTCATCATCGGCGAAGAGCTGGGCGGCTGACAGCAGGAAAGGGGGGAGCTCACTTGCGCGGACACTCAAGGCGCCTGGCGGCGCTGCTTGCGGCGGTCATATTGCTGCTGCCTCTCGCCGGCTGCGCTTCGGTGTTCGACAAGGAGTATTTCGCCTCGTCGGACTACGAGTATGTCCGGCCCACGGCGGGCAGCGACGGGGCGATTACGGTCACGAGCTACACAACGCTCCGGCTTGCAATAAGTGCCCTTATAACGCAGCACGAGGAGTCCGGCACTCTGGACCTGAGTGCGTATTCGGGCGAGGACATCAGCGACGACCTTGCCGCCGCCTGCAATTCCGTCAGCAGGCAGACCGCGCTCGGCAGCTATTCGGTTGACTACATTTCATATGACGTCAATACCATCGTCGGCTACACCGAGGCGCAGATATACATTTATTACAAGCGCTCGCAGGAGGAAATCGACTCGATCATCAGCGTCGCCACCTCCGCGGGGCTGTACTCGAGCATAGCCGACGCCGTGGAGAGCATGAGCCCGGGGCTGGTTGTGCTCGTCTCTGCCACCGACGTGGACCAGGATGAGGCGGAAAGCTATGTCACTGAGGCATATATGAGCAATCCGCTCGCGTGCGTCGTGAAGCCCACGGCGACCGTGGATGTGTACTCCGGGCTGGGGATGCAGCGCATATACGACGTGCGGATAGACTACCCCTCCGGCGACAGGGAGCTGGAGGAGATGCACGGCGACCTGAACGAGGCCGCCGCGCGACTCGCAGCGCGTGTGACGTCCGAGGGGGATGCCTACAGGGCGCTGCAGGCCGCGAGCCTGCTTGTTGAAGAGTGCTCAAGCCGGGAGAACGGCGGCGGGCACACCGCTTACGACGCTCTTGTTGTCGGCGAGGCCGACTGCGAGGGGATGGCCCTTGCTTATAAGGCCCTGTGCGACACGCTCGGAATAGGTTGCCAGGTGGTTGAGGGCCGGTTCGACAGGACAGAGCATTACTGGAACATTGTCACGCTTGATGGTTCAAGCTACCATGTGGACACCTCGCGCGCGGCAGAGTTCGGGCTGGCAAATACATTTTTGCGCAGCGACGCAGAGATGTGGGGAGGCTACTGGTGGGACATCGCGGAGTATCCTGAGTGCTCCGGGCCGCTCAGCTACGCCTCGCTTACTGAGCAGACTTCCGCAGAGCCGTCTGAGGAGCCGGCCGCGGAGGAGACGCCCGCAGATGAGACCGCGGAGCCGGCCGCGGAGGGCTGATACACAGCAATTTGATATCCGCACCCCGTCCGCCGCCCGGCGGGCGGGGTGCCCGGCTTTTGCGCGGTTGACAAATTTGCAATTTGCGCATATTTTAGATATTAATGTTAGCATTTGGACGGTGCGGCTATGGAGCTTATCACTTCAAGGAAAAATACGCTTGTCCGCCGGCTGCGCGCCCTCGCGTCCGACCGGGAGCTCCGGCGCTCGGCGGGGGAGACCGTGCTCGACGGCGTCAAGCTGCTGGGCGAGGCGCTCTCCTCCGGCTGCGAGGTGACGGCGCTGTTGCTCGCGGAGGGCGCGGCCGTACCCGCGGGCCTCGCGCCCGGGACGCCGGTGTATCGCGCGCCTTCCGAGATCGTCGGCTACGCCTCGCCGGTTTTGAACAGCCCAGGGCCGGTTTTCAGCGTGGCACTGCCGCGGATAAGCCCGCCGGAGAGCGCGGAGAGCGCAGTGATACTCGAGAACGTGCAGGACCCCGGGAACGTGGGCACCGTGATCCGCGCGGCAAATGCTTTCGGTGTCGGGGCCGTGCTGCTGACCGGCAGCTGCGCAGACCCGTCCTCCCCGCGCGTTGTCCGCGCCACCATGGGCGCGGCGTTCCGCCAGTGCGTGATCGAGACGGACGCGGAGGGCGCGGCGGAGACCGTGCGCCGATGGGGGCTGCCGCTTTTCGGCGCGGCGCTCGACAGCGGGGCGGTAGACATACGCCGCCTGCCGCGAGGCGGGGCGGCGGTGGCGATCGGGAACGAGGGCCACGGACTTTCAGAGAAGCTGAAATCGCTCTGCGACGGCCTGACGGTGATACCTATGGCGCCGGGGAGCGAGTCGCTGAATGCCGCGATGGCCGCGGTGGTTGCGATGTGGGAACTCGAGCGCGGCAGGATAGGGGTGGTGTGATGTCGGAACTGCGATACTGGCTCTGGCTCTCGGCGCTCACCGGGGTGCGCCCGCGCGTCAAGCAGGAGCTCATCTCCCGCTTCGGGGGCGTGAGGGAGCTGTTTTTCTCCCCGGTCGAGGAGCTCGCCGGGCTCGACATGCTGACCGGCGAGGAGCGCGAGGCGCTGAAGAGCCGCCGGCTCGACGCGGCGCTCGACATACTCGAGCGCTGCGAGCGCGAGGAGATAGGGATACTCACGATACAGGACGCGGCCTATCCGCGGCGGCTCGCGCAAATATACGACCCGCCGCTGGTACTCTATGTTCGCGGCAGGCTGCCTTCGGTGGACGACCTTGCGGCGGTGGCGATAGTCGGCACGAGGAGGGCGACGCCCTACGGCCTGAAAATGGCGACAAGGCTCGGCTACGAGCTCACCCGCTGCGGCGCCCTCGTCGTTTCCGGGCTCACGAGCGGTGTGGACGCCGCGGCGGCGAAGGGCGCGCTCCTGGCCGGGGGCTCCTGCATCGGCGTGCTCGGCTCAGCGATAGACGACAGGCGCTGGGGAGGCCCGCTGGCAAGGGACGTGGAGACTGTCGGCGCGATAGTCAGCGAATACCCGCCGGGGGCGCAGGGGCACGCGGCCTTTTTCCGCGCGCGGAACCGCATAACGTCCGGCCTTACCGTCGCCTGCGTTGTGGCAGAGGCCCCGGCAAAGAGCGGCGCGCTGCTGTTCGCGGACGAGGCGCTAAGCCAGGGGCGCGAGGTGTTTGCCGTCCCGGCGAACGCTGACGCGCCCGCCGCCGCGGGCTCAAACGCCCTGCTCAAGGAGGGAGCGAGCCCCGCAACGGACGCAGGGGACGTGCTCGCGGATTTCTATGCGCGCTTCCCCTCGCTGAAGGACCCGGGCCGGGAGGCGAGGACTCTCCCGCCGGAGCGGGTCATCCCGGAGCAGGAGGGGGCAAAACAGCCGGAGAGCGGCGCGGACGGCCCGGAGGACGGGGCGGATTTTGTCAAGCTGCGCGAGCCGCGTCGCAAAAAAGGCATTGACAAGCCGCCCGAGCCGGAATATATTGACTTGAAGAAACAGCTTGAGGGCCTGACGGAAAAGCAGCTCCGCATCGTGAACTGCCTGACTGAGGGCCAGGCGCATATTGACGATATAATAGAGAAAACCGCGATCCCCGCGGCGGAAGCCCTCGCGGAGCTTACGATGCTGCAAATAGGCGGATATGTCCGGCAGGAGCCGGGCAAGAGGTTTTCCCTGAACATTATCCAAAAGTGAGGATGTTTTGATGGCAAAAGCAAAGACGGCGCTGGTCATAGTCGAGTCCCCGGCGAAGGCCAGAACCATCGAGAGATATTTGGGCAAGAACTACAGGGTCGTGGCCTCGATGGGCCACCTGCGCGACCTGCCGAAGAGCACGATGGGCGTGGACATAGAGCACGGCTTCAAGCCGCAGTATACGCCGGTGAAGGACAAGACGGAGCTGATAGAGCAGCTTAAAAAGCTCGCCTCCGAGGCGGACATGGTCTATCTCGCAACCGACCCGGACCGCGAGGGCGAGGCGATAGCCTGGCACCTGAAGGAGCTGCTTGACCTGCCGGACGACAAGGCGCAGCGCGTCACGTTCAACGAGATAACCAAAAATGTGGTGACGGAGAGCATCAGGCGCCCGAGGGAAATCGACCAGGACCTTGTGGACGCGCAGCAGGCCAGGCGCATACTCGACCGCATAGTCGGATATGAGCTCTCGCCGCTGCTCTGGAAAAAAATCCGCCGCGGGCTCTCCGCCGGCAGGGTGCAGAGCGTTGCCACGCGCATGGTCGTCGACCGCGAGCGGGAGATAAGGGCCTTCGTGCCGGAGGAGTACTGGCTGCTCGACGCGCTGCTGAAGCGCGAAGAGGGCGGGGAGTTCACGGCCAGGTATTTCGGCGGCAGCGAGGGCAAGGAGGAAATCAAGAGCGAGGCGGAGGCCGACGCGGTTATCGCCGCGGTGGAAGGAAAGCCCTTTACCATCGAAACAGTCAAGCGCGGGAAGAAAAACCGCAGCCCGTCCCCCCCGTTCATCACCTCCACGCTGCAGCAGGAGGCGAGCAGGCGGCTCGGCATGACGCCGCGGCGCACGATGAGCATCGCCCAGCAGCTTTATGAGGGCGTTGACATCACAAATCACGGCACGATCGGCCTCATTACCTACATGAGGACCGACTCGCTGCGCCTGTCCGACGAGGCCGTGGCGGCGGCGAGGAGCTATATAAGCGCGCACTACGGCCCGGCGTACTGCCCGGCGGAGCCGAGACGCTACAAGACGAAGGCCGGCGCGCAGGACGCCCACGAGGCGATCCGCCCGACCTACGCGGACCTCGCGCCCGAGCAGGTGCGCAAGGACCTGACAAAGGAGCAGTACATGCTCTACCGCCTGATCTGGGGCCGCTTCATAGCCTGCCAGATGACCAACGCGGTGTATGACAACGTGCAGATCGACGCCGTGTGCGAGGGGAACGTGTTCAAGGCGAGCTTTTCCGAGCTTGTTTTTCCCGGCTGCACCGCCGTGTATGACGACGCGAAGGACGAGGAGACCGCCCCGGCGCGCAAGCCGCTGCCAAACCTCCAGGAGGGCGAGCAGCTCGAGCTCGTCAACCTTGACAAGGAACAGAAATTCACGCAGCCGCCGTCCCGATACACTGAGGCGACGCTTATCCGCGCTATGGAGGAGAAGGGCATCGGCCGCCCGAGCACGTATGCCCCGACCATAACGACAATACTCAGCCATGAATATGTGGTGAAGGAGGGGCGCTACCTGCGCCCGACTTCGCTGGGCGAGACCGTCACGGGGCTGATGGAGGAGCGCTTCCCCGACATAGTCGATCTGAAGTTCACCGCCCGGATGGAGGATGGGCTCGACGACATAGAAAAGGGGAAAGAGGGATGGCAGGATTACCTCGCCGGCTTCTATGGCGGCTTTGAAAAGGAGATGAAGGACGCCGAAAAGGCCATGGAGGGCGTCCGCATAAAGGTGCCGGACGAGGTGTCCGAGGAGGTCTGCCCCGTTTGCGGCAGGAACCTTGTGATCAAATCCGGCCGCTTCGGCCGCTTCCTCGCCTGCCCGGGATATCCTGAGTGCAGTTTTACGATGCCGATCGTCGTGGAGATGCCGGGCAAATGCCCCAAGTGCGGCAGCAGGATCCTGAAGAGGACGTCCAAGAGGGGCTACACCTACTACGCCTGCGAGCGCGGGGCCGAGTGCGGCTTCATGACCTGGGACGTGCCGACCAAGGAGGTCTGCCCAGAGTGCGGCAAGACCATGTTCAAGCCCTCCGGGCGCGGCAGGCTGAAAGCCTTCTGCATAAACGAAAACTGCCCGAACTTTACTCCCGAGGACAAGCGCGGCTACCGCCGCAAGTCATCCTCCTCCGGCGAAAAGGCCGCGGAGGGCGAGGGCAATGCGGCAGAAGAGGCCGCGGAAACCCCTGCCACGGCCAAAAAGGGCGCGGCAAAGAAAACGGCGTCCAAAAAATCCGCCTCCGGCGGGGCGGCGAAGAAGACATCCGCCTCAGGCCGCTCTAAAAAGAGCGCCGCGACGGAGGAGAGCACGTGATGGGCCCGGTTACCGTAGTCGGCGCGGGCCTCGCCGGCAGCGAATGCGCGTATCAGCTCGCGCGGCGGGGGATAAAAGTCCGGCTGGTGGAGATGAAGCCCGGGAAATACACCCCGGCGCATGTGTCGCCGCTTTTCGGCGAGCTCGTGTGCTCGAACTCCCTGCGGGGGGATGACCTTTCGAACGCCGTGGGCCTGCTCAAGGAGGAGCTGCGGCGGCTCGGTTCGCTGATAATGGAGTCGGCAGAGGCCAACCGCGTGGCGGCGGGCGGCGCGCTGGCCGTGGACCGCGAGGGCTTTTCAAAATATATCACCGAGCGGCTCCGCTCGCATCCGAATATCGAAGTCGTGGAGGCGGAGGCGGTTGATTTCCCCGAGGGGGAAGAGGTCGTCATCGCCACCGGCCCGCTCACCAGCGACGCCCTTGCGGAGAAAATCGCCGCCCTCTGCGGCGAGCCGGGGCTGCATTTTTACGACGCCGTCGCGCCGATAGTCACGCTCGAGAGCGTGGACATGTCAAACGCCTATTTCGCGTCCCGCTACGGCAAGGGCACGGCGGATTATGTAAACTGTCCGATGACGCGCGAGGAGTACACGGCCTTCGTATCCGAGCTCCGCGCGGCAAAGGAGGCGCCGGCGCACGGCTTCGACGACGGGGCCGTGTTTGAAGGCTGCATGCCCGTCGAGGTGATGGCGCGGCGGGGGGAGGACACCCTGCGCTACGGGCCGATGAAGCCGGTGGGGCTCGTGAACCCCAACACCGGCGGGGAGGACTACGCCGTGGTCCAGCTCAGGCGCGACAACGCCGAAGGGACGCTGTATAACCTTGTCGGCTTCCAGACGCACCTGACTTTTGGAGAGCAGAAGCGCGTCTTTTCCATGATACCCGCGCTGAGGGAGGCGGAATTCGTCCGCTACGGCGTCATGCACCGCAACACTTACCTCGACTCCCCGCGGCTGTTGGACAGGTACTACCGCCTGAGAAGCGAGCCGAGGCTCAGCTTCGCCGGGCAGATGACCGGCGTTGAGGGCTATGTGGAGAGCGCTGCGAGCGGCATGCTCGTCGGCATAGAGACAGCGGCGAGGGCGCTCGGCCTGCCGGCGGTGGACTTCCCGCAGGAGACGGCCATCGGCGCGCTGGCGCTGTATGTCTCCGGGGGCAGCGTAGGCAATTTCCAGCCGATGAACATAAACTTCGGGATAATCAGCCCGCTTGGCTACCGCGTGAAGGGCAAACGGAACAAGAACGCGGAGATATCGAAGCGGGCGCTGGCCGTACTCGACGGCCTGGCGGAGACAAAGGAGGTAATGAGGCTTTGAGGATAATCGTGGACGCAATGGGCGGCGACAACGCGCCGGAGGCTCCCGTTCGCGGGGCGATGAAGGCGGCCCGGGAGTTGGGAGTTGACATAACTCTGGTCGGCCGGCGCGAGGAGATCGGAAAATACCTCGACGGGGCGGGCCGCGTGGTGACCATAACGGATGCGCGCGAGGTCATAACCATGGAGGACGACCCGAGCACCGCCACGCGCAGGAAAAAAGACTCTTCAATGGCCGTTGCCCTCACGATGCTTAAATCCGGCGAGGGGGACGCCGTAGTTTCGGCGGGCAGCACCGGGGCCCTGCTCACGGGCGCCACGCTTATTGTCAAGCGCGTGCGCGGGATAAGGCGCGCGGCCCTTGCACCGGTTTTGCCGGCCGGGGAGCACGGGGTGGTACTTATAGACTGCGGCGCGAACGTGGAGTGCACGCCGGAATACCTGCTGCAGTTTGCCTTTATGGGCAGCTTTTACGCGAAGAACATACTCGGCTGTGAAAACCCGAAGGTCGGTCTGCTCAGCAACGGCACGGAGCCCACAAAGGGCGCGGAGCTGCAAAAGGAGGCTTTCAAGCTCCTGCAGGAGGCATCCGTAGAGGGGCGGATCAATTTCATCGGCAACATCGAGGGCAACGACGTCATGTCCGGCAAGGCCGACGTGGCCGTCACGGACGGGTTCACGGGCAACGTTTTCCTGAAAGCCAGCGAGGGCATGATAAAGTTCGCCATGGGTAAGCTCAAGGGCGTGTTCTATAAGAGCACGAAGAACAAGCTGGCCGCCGCCGCGCTCAAGGGCGACTTCATGGAGATGAAGGACAGCCTGGACGTGAACAAGATCGGCGGCACGGCCCTGCTCGGCATATCCAGGCCGGTCATAAAGGCACACGGCTCCTCCAACGAGGAGGCGATTTTCAGCGCGATCCGCCAGGCCGTCGCGTTCGCGAGGGCGGGCGTTATCGACGAGATAGCCAAAAACACGGAATATATGCGCCTGCCAAGCGAGGGCGCCGTAAAAACGGAGGAATGAGAAAAATGATCTACGACAGGATAATCGACATGGTTGCCGACCAGTTCGGCGTTGAGAAGGAAACCCTCTCCCGCGAGACCTCCTTTGCCGACGACCTGAGCGCCGACTCCCTCGATGTCGTCGAGCTGAGCATGACGATCGAAGAGGAGTTCAGCCTCGGCGAGATAGCCGAGGACGACCTAAAGAAGATTGCCACCATCGGCGACCTTGTGGACTACGTCGAAGGGGCCACGGCCTGATGGAGGCCATAGAGAAAAAACTCAATTACACCTTCCGCGACAAAGCGCTGCTTGTGAACGCGCTTACGCACAGCTCCTACGCCAACGAGAACCGCGGGCACAGCTGCGAGAGCAACGAGCGGCTGGAGTTCCTCGGCGACTCTGTCCTCGGCTTCGTGGTGGCGGACGCGCTGTACAACCGGGAACCCGAGCTGCCCGAGGGGCGCATGACGCGCGTCCGCGCGCAGCTTGTGTGCGAGGACAGCCTGAAGCGTGTGGCGCTCGAGCTCGGTCTGGGCGAACACATCCGGCTCGGGCGCGGGGAGGAGCATACGGGAGGGCGGCATAGGACGTCAATCCTCGCCGACGCCGTGGAGGCGCTGATTGCCGCCATGTATCTGGACGGCGGGCTCGAAGTGGCCGGCTCTTTCATAAGGCGCTATATCCTCTCCGCGCTCGACACGGGCGACTGGCTGGTTTTCGGCGACGGAAAGACGGAGCTCCAGGAGCTGGTGCAGCGCAAGAGCGGGCAGACGCTGAGCTATGAGCTCGTATCCGAATCCGGCCCGGACCACGACAAGACCTTCATAATGCGCGTGCTGCTGAACGGCGTGGAGCTCGCCGCCGGCGAGGGCAGGACCAAAAAGGAGGCAGAGCAGGCCGCCGCGCGCTCCGCGCTGAAGGAGCTGCTCAGATGAGCGCGAGGGAGAGCATAATACCCGTATTCGTCCCTCACCTCGGCTGCCCGAACGACTGCGTGTTCTGCAACCAGCGGCGAATATCCGGCGCCGCCGTCCCGGCAACGGCCGGGGACGTGCGCGCTGCCGTGGAAGCTGCCGCCGCGCTCCCGGCAAACGGCGGGGGCGGGCGGCAGCTTGCCTTTTATGGGGGTTCGTTCACCGCAATCCCGGCGGCGGAACAGGAGGAGCTGCTCGCTGCGGCGCAGCCGTACCTTGCGGACGGGACGATCAATTCGATACGCCTCTCGACGCGGCCGGACGCCATAGACGGCGAAGTCCTCGCGCGGCTGAGGCGCTTCGGCGTGCAGACGGTTGAAATCGGCGCGCAGAGCATGTCCGACAGGGTGCTCGCCCTCTCCGGGAGGGGTCACACGGCGGCGGACGTGGAATCGGCCTCGCAGCAGATCAAGGCGGCGGGGTTCAGGCTGATACTCCAGATGATGACCGGCCTGCCGGGCTCAGACGATGACAGCGACGTAGAGACGGCGGAAAGAATCGCCGCCCTCGGGCCCGACGGGGCGAGGGTCTACCCCACGGTGATAGTGCGCGACACAGCGCTGTATGACCTTTGGAGGGAGGGGCGCTACCGGGAGCACACCGTGGAGGACGCTGTGCGCGTCTGTGCGCGGATACTGCCGGTTTTTGAGGCGAGGGGGATACCGGTTATACGCCTCGGGCTAAACCCGACAGAGGAGCTCTCAGGCGGCCAGGCGGCGGGAGGGGCTTACCACCCGGCGCTCGGCGAGCTGGTAAAAGCGAGGCTCATGAGGGACCGGGCGGAGGAGCTGTTGTCCGGCGCGGGGCGCGGGGAGAGGGCTGTTTTGCTCGTTAACCCGCGGCTGATGTCCCAGGCCGTCGGCCAGCACGGGGCCAACAGGGAGTGGCTTGAGGAGAAATTCGCCCTGAAAGAGCTGAGATTCCGGCCGGATGCCGGGGCGGAGACCATAAAACTCGGAGAATAAGGCGGCGCTCCACGCGTGGGGCGCCGCTTTCGCTACATTATCAGGCCGGCGGAGAGCAGGGTGATGGCGGCCGAAAGGCAGGCCGAGAGCAGCTTCCCGGCAGTGTGGCGGCGGAGGGACACGCCGGTCCCGGCGACGACGGCGGCAGTCTGGAAATGCACAGAGAGCCCGCCCCAGGCCGCGAGCAGGGAGGCGCAGGCGAGGCTTACCGGCGTCATCCCGGCCCCGGACAGCGCGGAGAGCCCGCCGCCGAGCTCGAAAAACCCGGTGAGGAGTGCGCGGCTGAGCTTCAGCCCGAGCCCGGTGCGGAGCGCGAGCTCCCCGGCGAGGCGGGAGAAGATACCCGCCGCCTCGAGCGCGCCGGTCAGCGCGCTGAAGGCCACGACATAGCCGCACACCGTGAGCATGGAGCGGACGGAGCCTGTGACCGCCTCCGTGAAGGAGCCGGAGGCGGGCTCAGCAGCGGCGGGGAGCGAGACGGCCAGCGCCCTGACGCGCTTCCCGCGCAGTATGAGCCCGGCGAGCAGGGCGGATGTGATATGCGAGGCGTAAAGCAGCGCTCCGGCGGCGGGGCTTGAAAATATGCCGGCGCCGGCAGCGCCAATGAGGAAGGCCGGGCCGGAGTTGTTGCAGAAGGCGAGCGCGCGATCAGCCTCGTCCGGTGTCAGCTCGCCGGAGCGGACGAGTTCGCCTATTGCGGCGGCGCCTATCGGGTAGCCTCCGGCGAGGCCGAGCACGAGCGCCGCGGCTGCGCAGCCGGGCACTCCGAATAGCCGCGGCATTATCCCGGCCGCGGCGCGGGCGAGCGCGCTCACCGCGCCGGTGGAGCGCAGCAGCGCGGAGATGATGAAAAACGGGAAGAGCGAGGGTATAAGCACCATGGCGCAGGCGGAAAGGCCGCGGCGCGCCCCCTCCATCGCTCCGCCCGAATATACTGCGAGCGCCGCGAGGCCGAGAACGGCGAAAAACGGCGAAAGACGGCGTGTAATGCTCATGGACATACCTCCCATGCAAAAGCCTATTCGCCGCGCGCTCATTATATCCGGCTTCCGGGCATAAAATCCCGCATGGGGGTGAGGCTTTTGTCCGCGAGGGCGTTCAGAGAGGAGATAGCCGACAGGCTGGACCTGCCGGCGGAGGCCGCGGGGTTGTTGAAGCTGACGCTGCTTGGGAGCTCGAGGGCGCTGGTGGAGTCGCACCGGGGCATCAGCCTGTATTCCCGCGAGTGTATAGAGGTGAAGGGCAAAGGGACTCTGGCGCGCATACGCGGCGAGGGGCTCTCGCTCGCGGCCATGGACCGCGACGCTCTGCTCATAAGGGGGCGCATACTGTGCGTGGAGATAGACTGATGGGACGCGCGGGAGGGATACTGCGCGCAAGCGCGCTGGTGGAGGTGACCGGCGCCGAGCCGGAGAGGCTGCTGAACGCGCTGACAGACGCGGGCATGGGCTTTTCCGGTGTGGAGAGCCTGGACGGCTGCACCATGCGCCTGACGCTTAGGGGCGGCGACCTCGCCGCCGCGCGTTCGCTTGCCGCGCGCTGCCAGTGCGAGCTGCGGGTGGTAAAGCGGACCGGGGCACCGGCCTTCAGGAGAAAAATACGCCGCAGGGTGGCTCTTATGGCCGCGCTCTCGCTCTGCTTTGCCGCGCTCGCAGCCTCGAGCCTGTTCGTTTGGGAAATCGAGGTCCAGGGGAACGAGCGGGTTTCGACAGGGGAGATACTTCGCGCGCTGGAGGACGCCGGCGTGGGATACGGCTCCTTCTGGCCGGGCTGGGAGGCGGACAGGATAAAAAACGAGGTCATACTCTCCCTGCCGGAGCTGAGCTGGGTGGGCGTGACCGTAGCAGGCTCGAGGGCGGCCGTGGAGGTGCGCGAGCGGGTGGACCGCCCGGAGCTCGTGGACAACGACGAGCCCTACGCCGTGACGGCCACGGAGACGGGCATAATAGTGCGCATGGACGTGTACATGGGCTCGCCGCAGGTGAAGCCGGGCGACGCCGTGCTGAAGGGGGAGGAGCTGGTCTCCTCGCTCATGAGCACGCCGGGCGGCGAGGCGCGGCAGGTGCACGCGCAGGCCGACGTCACGGCCCGGACCTGGTATGAGCTGACCGCGTCCGCCCCGCTGACGGAGACCTCGCGCGGAGGCGAGACGCGCAGCTACAGCCGCTGGGCGCTCGTAATTGGTAAAACACGCTTGAATTTTTACCGGGACAGTGGCAAAATGGATATCGGCCGTGATAAGATAATAAGCGAATATCCGCTTGCCGTTGAGGGCGTTTTCGCCCTGCCGGTGAAGCTGATACGCGAGACGTACACGGAATACGAGGCGGTCGACGCCTCGGCGGCGAGGGCCGAAAGCGAGGAACGGCTGAAGGCCGCGCTGACAGAGGAGCTCGAACGCCGCCTCGGCAGCGCAGGCGAGGTTGTAAGCACCAGCTTTTCCGCCGCGGAGAGCGGCGGGGCGCTGCACGTTACGCTGAGGGCCGAGTGCCTGCAGGACATTGCGGAGGAAACGCCGCTTTTGCAATAAGCTTTCACAGGAAGGAAACGAACCGAAGAATGATAGAGAGAACACTGCCGATAGACCGCATGGAAAACGTCATAAACGTCTTCGGCTCCTTTGACCAGAACCTAAGGATAATCGAGAGCGAGCTCGGCGTGCGCGTGACCGACCGCGACGACCAGCTCAGGATCTCCGGGGAAGCGGAAAACGTGATGACCGCAGAGAAGGCGATAAACGGCCTTTTGCAGCTCGCAAGCCGGGGCGAGGCCATAGACTCGCAGAACGTGCGCTATATACTCAAGCTCGTGCGCGAGGGGCGCGAGGCCAAGATAGGCGAGCTCTCCGGCGACGTGGTGTGCATCACGGCGAAGGGCAAGCCGATAAAGGCCAAGACCCTCGGCCAGAAGGCCTATGTGGACGCGATGGCCGAAAACACGATAACGCTCGGCATCGGCCCCGCCGGCACGGGCAAGACCTATCTGGCCGTGGCGATGGCCGTGGCGGCCTTCCGCAGCGAGAAGGTGAACAGGATAATCCTGACCCGCCCCGCGGTGGAGGCCGGGGAGAGGCTCGGCTTCCTGCCGGGCGACCTGCAGAGCAAGGTCGACCCGTACCTCCGCCCGCTTTACGACGCGCTGTTTGAAATGCTGGGGCCGGAGACCTACAACAAGTACCTCGAGCGCGGGAATATCGAGGTCGCGCCGCTCGCCTATATGCGCGGGCGCACGTTAGACGACAGCTTTATCATACTCGACGAGGCGCAGAACACCTCCCGCGAGCAGATGAAGATGTTCCTGACGCGAATCGGCTTCGGCTCGCGCGTGGTAATAACGGGCGACGTGACGCAGATCGACCTGCCGCAGGACAAGGTGAGCGGCCTGAAGGAGGCCATGCGCGTCCTGAAGGGCATTGACGACATAGCCATCTGCCGCCTGACCGGCGCGGACGTGGTGCGCCATGAGCTGGTGCAGAAGATAATCGAGGCCTACGAAAAAGACGAGAAGCGGCGCGCGCCGGCGAAGGAGCTTGCGCCGAAGCAGTTCAGGAGGAAGAGCAAATGAGCGACCGCGAGCAGATAAAGGCCTATTACGACACTTCGCCGGAGACGGAGTGGGCGCGGCTGGAGCAGAACCCCTGGGAATTTGAGATAAACTGCCGCTATATCGACAGGTATGTGCAGCCCGGGCAGAGCGTGCTCGACCTCGGCGGAGGGCCCGGGAGATACTCCATCCATCTCGCCGAAAGGGGCTGCGCCGTGACGCTCGCTGACCTTTCGGACGGGAACGTGGCCCTCGCGCGGAAAAAGGCCGCGGAGGCCGGGGTGGAGCTGACTGCCATGCAGGCGGACGCGCTTGACGGCGGCACGCTGCCAAAAGGGCCGTTCGACCACGTGCTCTGCATGGGGCCGCTCTATCACCTGCTGAAAGAGGAGGAGCGGAAAACGGCGATAGCCAACTGCCTTTCAAGGCTCCGGCCGGGAGGGGTTTTCTTCGCGGCGTTCATCTCCATGTACGGCGATCTGCTCTACCGCCTCGGGCATATGGCCGACTGGCCGGAGGGGATAGCGGAAGTGGACGGCAATGAGGTCAACAGGCGCTATTACGGCTGCCTCGAGCGCGGAGAGGACTACGCCGGCGAGTCGTTCACAAGGGCGTATTTCGCGCAGGCCGGCAGCGCAGAGCGGCACTTTGAGGGCTTCCCGCTGAAAAAGCTGCACCTTGTGGGCAGCGAGGGAGTGCTCGCCTCGAGGGAGGAGTTCAAAAACCTCCCTGCGGAGGCAAGAGCGGACTGGATTGAGCTTTCGCTCAGGCTCTGTGAGATACCGGAGCTGCTGAGCTGGTCTGAACATCTGCTTTACATCGGACAAAAGATTCAGGAGGACAGAATATGACACTTTCAGAAGCAAGGGAAGAACTGAAACGGCTCGAGATGGAGGAATTCGCCTACGGCTACGCCATGGGCTCGCTGCACTACGACGGGGAGACCGGCGCGCCGAGGGACACTTACATCCCGCGCGGCAAGGCGCTGGGGATACTCAGCGGAGTGGGCTATCAGCTCGCCACCGGCGAGCGCAGCGAAAGGCTGCTCGACGCGCTCTCCGAGCACATGGACGAGCTCACAAGCGCGGAGCGGCGCACCGTGGAGCTCCGGCAGAAGGACCTGCGGGAGCTCAAGAGCATACCGATGGACGAATACGTCGCCTACCGCGAGCTGCTCAACGAGAGCCACATTGTCTGGACCGGGGCCAAGGAGAGGGACGATTTTGCCTCCTTCGAGCCGGTGCTGCAGAAGATAATCGACGCCAACAGGCGCTTCGCCGCCCTCGCCGCGCCGGACACGGACCCGTACGACTACTGCCTCGACAAATACGAGGAGGGGCTGACGATGGAGCGCTGCGACCGCTTTTTCGGCGTGCTGCGCGACAAGCTCGTGCCGCTCATCGAGAAGGTGAAGCGCGCCGAGGCCCCGGACACCTCGCTGCTCGGCGTAAATTTCCCACTCGACAGGCAGGAGAAGCTCTCTTATAAGCTGATGGACCTGCTCGGGCTGGACCGCTCCCGCTGCCGACTCGGAACTACCGAGCACCCGTTTACGCTCGATTTGTCGAAGTACGACGTCAGGATAACCACTCATTACTACGAAAACGCATTTGCCTCCTCGATGTTCAGCGTTGTGCATGAGGGGGGGCACGCGCTTTATGAGCTGCACACGGTGGACGAGTACGCCTACACAGGGCTCGGCGGCGGCGTGTCCATGGCCGTACACGAGAGCCAGTCGCGCTTTTTCGAGAACATAATCGCCCGCTCGAGGCCGTTCTGCGAGCACATCTGGCCCACCCTCGTGGAGCTCTGCCCGGAGCTCGGGAAGTACAGCGCGAAGGATTTCTACCGCGCGGTGAACACTTCGAAGCCGAGCCTGATACGCATTGAGGCCGACGAGCTGACGTACAGCCTGCACATCATGGTGCGCTACGAGCTTGAGCGGGCCTTCATGCACGGCGAGCTCGAGGCGCGGGACCTGCCCTCCGCCTGGAAGGAGCTCTACAGGAAGTATCTCGGCGTGGAGGTGCCGGACGACCGCAGCGGCGTGCTGCAGGATTCGCACTGGTCCGGCGGGCAGATAGGGTATTTCCCGAGCTATGCGCTCGGCAGCGCCTACGGCGCGCAGATAGTGGCGAAGATGAAGGAGACGGTGGATGTGGACGAGTGCGTCGCCGCCGGGGACCTCTCGCCGGTCTGTGCCTGGCTTGAGGAGCGCATCTGGCGGCATGGCAAACTCTATAAGCCCACAGAGCTCATCGAGAACGCGATGGGAGCGCCGTTTGACGCGAAGTTCTACACGGACTACCTCGAGGCCAAGATGGCCGCGGTGTATCGCTTCTGATGGCGGCGAGGATAAGCGTATCGAGAGCGCGCTCCGGCCTCGGGCACCCCGAGGCCCGGGCACTCGTGCTCAGGGCCGTCCGGGCGGCGCTGAAGGCACAGGGGGTGGACGTGCCCTGTGAGATAAGCGTCATGTTCACAGACGACGAGGGGATAAGGGAGATAAACCGCGAGTTCAGGGGAATTGACTCCGCGACGGACGTGCTGAGCTTCCCGATGAACGAGCTCTCGCCCGGGGAATTCGACGCGCAGTACTGCGAGCGCGACCCGGGGACGGGGGCCGTACTGCTCGGGGACATGGCCATATCCCTCGAGCGCTGCGCCGCGCAGGGGGAGGAATTCGGCCACGGCTTTGAGCGGGAGATAATGTACCTGACCGTTCACAGCGTGCTGCACCTGCTGGGCTACGACCACGTGGACGAGGGCGAAATGAAGCGCGAAATGCGCGCGAGGGAAGAGGAAATTATGCGCCTGCTGGGCAAATGAGGCCTCAGAAAGGCCGTAAAGCTGGAATTCGGAGGCTGAATTATGGAAAAAAACGCGATGATAACCATAGCCGGCAGGCCAAACGTCGGCAAAAGCACGCTCACCAACGCCCTCGTGGGCGAAAAGGTGGCGATAGTGTCCAACAAGCCGCAGACCACCCGGAACCGCATAACCGGGATCGTCGCACGGGGGGACACGCAGTTCGTGTTCATGGACACGCCGGGCTTTCACCGTGCGAGGACGCGCCTCGGCGAATACATGGACAAGGTCGTGCGCGAGAGCGTGGCCGATGTGGACGCGGTGCTGCTCGTGGTGGAGCCGATCGCGTCAATCGGGCGGCAGGAGAGCGAGCTGATAGCGCAGATCGCCGCGTCGAAAATCCCGGCGGTGCTCGCCGTGAACAAGATCGACACCGTGGAAAAGGGGGAGCTGCTCGCGGTCATCGCGGCGTATTCTGCCGCATATGACTTCGACGCCATCATACCCATTTCCGCGAGGACCGGCGACGGGCTGGAGGAGCTGCTCGCGCAGCTTGAGAATTACGCAACGGAGGGGCCGCACCTTTTCCCGGACGACATGTACACCGACCAGCCGGAGAAGCAGCTTTGCGCCGAGCTCGTGCGCGAAAAGCTGCTCTGGAAGCTGGACAAGGAGGTGCCGCACGGCACGGCTGTGGAGGTCACGCGATTTGCGGAGCGTGAGGACGGAGTTATCGAAATCGACGTCACGATTTATTGCGAGAAATCCAGCCACAAGGGCATCATAATCGGGAAAAAGGGCGAGATGCTGCGCACGATAGGCGAAATGGCGCGCAAGGACATGGAGCGCCTGCTGGGCGCGAAGGTCTATTTGCAGACCTGGGTGCGCGTGAAGGAAAACTGGAGGGATTCGCAGTTTTTGCTGCGGAATTTCGGCTTCAGCGAGAAATAATTCCGGCCGGGACGCGGGTATTGCTTTCGCGCTGCGGCAGGTATATAATCAGTGCGGCCCGGCCATAAAATTCCCAGAAGTTATGGCGGCGCTTTTGCACAGACTAAGCGCGGGGTGATTGCATGAAGTCAGACGGTTACTGGGCGCTGTTCGTAGAAACGGGCGCGCCGGTCTGCTATCTGCTCAGCCGGGCATACCGCGCAAAAGAGACGGAGCGAAAGCGTGGCAAGAGGGCGGGGGAAAAACCGCCCTGCTGACGGAGGAGATACATAATGTTTCTTACCACCCGCGGACTTGTACTGCGCGAGGCAAAATACAAGGAGTCCGACAAGATACTCACCATCCTCACCGCGGAGGAGGGCAAAATAACGGCGAAGGCGCGCGGGGTCGCGCGCACGCGCAGCAAGCTGTCCGCCGCAACGCAGCTTTACGGCTATTCCGAATTCACGCTCTTTGGCAACCGGGGCATGTGGACGGTGAACGAGGCGGAGAGCATCGAGGCATTCAGGCCGCTAAGGGAGGACATAAAGCGCCTGGCCCTCGCGGGCTATATCTGCGAGCTGCTCGAGGCCGTGTCGGACGAGGACTGCCCGGAGCCGGAGATGCTGCAGCTCGGGCTCAACAGCCTGTACGCCCTGGCGAACAAGCTGGCCACGAGGGACGTTGTAAAGGCGGTTTTTGAGCTGCGGCTCATGTGCATCGCGGGATACAGGCCCGAGTTAGAGGCCTGCGCGGCCTGCGGCAGGGAGGATATGGACGAAGGCGTGCTCGTTCCCGAGCACGGTGAGCTCTATTGCGGCGAATGCCGCAGGGGCGGCGGGCTGAAGGTGGACCGCGCGGTGCTCTCCGCGATGAGGTACATCATAAACGCCGAGCCGAAGAAGATTTTCGCTTTTGAACTGGACGGGGCGGCGGAGGAGCGGCTCGCCTCGGTGTGCGAGGCCTACGCGCTCTTTGAGCTGGACAGGCCGTTCAGGAGCCTTGACTATTACAAAAATTTGAGGGAAACCGAAGATGACGCAATATGAAAAATCCTGCGCCACGCTCGAGCTGCCCGCCATACTCGAGCAGCTTGCACAGAGGGCCGTCAGCAGCGCCGCAAAGGAGCGCGCGGCGGCTCTCGGGCCGTCTTCGGACGCCGCGGAGGTGAAAAAGCGCCTTGCCGAGACGAGCGCCGCCCGCACCATGATGGTGACGCGGGGCAGCCCGTCCTTTTCCGGCGTGAAGGACGTGCGCGCAAGCCTGCAGCGGGCGGACATGGGCGGGGTGCTGAACATACGCGAGCTCATGGACATAGCCGGGGTGCTGACATCGGCGAGGCTCGTCAGGGGATATGCCTCCGACGGGGCAAAGGGCGAGGGGAGCTGCATAGACTACCTTTTCAACTCCCTTCAGACCAACCGATTCCTTGAGGACAAGATCACCTCCTCCATCGCGGGGGAGGACGAGATAGCGGACGCGGCGAGCAGCGAGCTGGCCGGGATACGGCGGCTGATACGCGCCGCCAGCGCGCGCGTAAGGGACGCGCTGCAGAAGATCATCTCTTCGCCGAGCTATGCCAAGGCGCTGCAGGACCCAATAATAACTACGCGCTCCGAGCGCTTTGTCGTCCCGGTGAAGGCGGAGTTCAAGTCCGCCGTGCCGGGCCTTGTGCACGATGTGTCGAGCTCGGGCGCGACGCTTTTCATAGAGCCGATGGCGGCCGTGAAGGCGAACAACGAGCTGCGCGAGCTGCGGGCCAGGGAAAAGGCGGAAATCGAACGGATACTGGCCGAGCTCTCCGCGGACTGCGCCGAACACGCGGACGACATATCGCGCGATTTCGGGATACTTGTGCAGCTCGACCTGATTTTCGCCAAGGCAAAGCTGAGCTATGAGCTCGACGCCGTGGAGCCGGAGCTCTCTGAGCGGGAGATACGCCTGCGCCGCGCGCGGCACCCGCTGCTCCCAAAGGACAAGGCGGTGCCGATCGACCTCTTGCTCGGCGGGGACTACGACACACTGGTAATCACCGGCCCGAACACCGGCGGCAAGACGGTCACGCTTAAAACGATCGGCCTATTCTGCGTCATGGCGGCCTGCGGGCTGCACATACCGGCCGCGGACGGCAGCGCCGTGCCCGTGTTCAGGTCCGTACTCGCAGACATAGGCGACGAGCAGAGTATAGAGCAGAGCCTTTCCACGTTTTCCTCGCACATGACAAACATTGTGCGCATACTTGAGGAGTGTGGGGAGAATACGCTCATACTCTTCGACGAGCTGGGCGCCGGCACCGACCCCACCGAGGGCGCGGCCCTGGCCATATCCATCATCGAGTACGCGCGCTCGCGCGGCGCCACGATAGCGGCCACCACGCACTATGCGGAGCTGAAGGTCTATGCCACGAACGCCAAAGGCGTAATGAACGCCTCCTGCGAGTTCGACGTGGCCACGCTGAGGCCGACATACCGCCTGCTCGTGGGTATACCGGGGAAGTCGAACGCATTTGCGATTTCGGAGCGTCTCGGCGTGCCGGAGGAGATAATCGCGGACGCGAAATCGCGCATCGGCACCGAGACTGCGAGCTTTGAGGCCACGATCGAAAAGCTTGAGCAGGCCCGGCAGGCGCTCGAGCGCGACCGCGACGCCGAACAGAAGAAGCTCCGCGAGGCGGAGGAGAACCGCAAGGAGTCGGCAAAGCTGCGCATCGAGCTGGAGCTGCGGCTGGAGAAGGCCGAGCTGAAGGCGAGGCGCGACGCGGAGCGGATCATTTCCGAGGCGCGGGAGACGGCGGAGGCCGCCTTTGCAGAGATCGACGAGATGCGCTCGAGGGCGAATGATGAGGAGGACCACCGCAGCGCAAACGAGGCGCGGGCGGCCCTGCGCCGGAGGCTCAACGAGGCCGAGGAGAAGTTTGCCGAGCGCTCGGCGATGCCGGAGGAGCGGCGCGGGCCGACAAGGCCGGCCGAGGCCGGGGACACCGTGGAGATACTCTCCATGGGGGTCAAGGCCACGGTGAACGAGGTCACGAAGGACGGGAACCTTGTACTGCAGGCCGGGAGCATGCACATGATGGCCAAGCAGAGCGAGGTCCGCGTTACGGAGCGGGAAAAGCCGAAAAAACAGCCGGCTTCGTCCCCGTCCTCCGGGGCATTCAGGGCGGTCTCCACCGCGAGCGAGCTCGACCTGCGCGGCATGGACACGCTGGAGGCCGTGACGGTGCTCGAGCAGTTTATAGACGCCGCAGTGATGGGCAAGCTCACAACGGTGAGGGTCATACACGGCAAGGGCACCGGCGCACTGCGCCAGGCCGTCCAGGCATCGCTGAAGCGCAACAGGGCCGTCAAGAGTTTCCGGCTCGGGCGCTACGGCGAGGGCGAGAGCGGCGTAACTGTGGTGGAACTGAAATAAACGCGGCATTGCGCCGGTGCGGGCATTGTTGATTTCAACGAATCGGGCAAAATCAGTTGACGTTCCATTTGAAATTTGGTATTCTATATGTGTAAAAGGCCTGAAAAGCCTCAGGCCGGGGTTGTGGAAGGAGTGGCTTGAGTGATATCCAAAGAGGTAGTCATAAACAACCAGGTAGGTCTTCACGCGAGGCCTGCGACCTTTTTCATTCAAAAGGCCAATGAGTTCAAAAGCAGCATATGGATCGAAAAGGACGACCGCCGCGTGAACGCCAAGAGCCTTCTGGGCGTGCTTTCCCTCGGCATCGTCAAGGGGACGGCTGTTAAGATCTTAGCCGACGGTGTTGATGAAAGCGCGGCTATCGCTACGCTGTCGGAGCTTATCGACTCGAATTTCTCTGAGTGATCCGCGCAGATATCTGGCGGGGGCATGCGCAGCGCGCCTTTGGGCGCCGCTCGCGGCCCCCTTTTTTATTTGCCGTTACGGGAGGTGGCTGCTACGGAAAACGCTGACGGGCGCATATCCGCGCTGCGCGAAAAGGCTAACGCGCTGCCGCTGCTGCCGGGCGTGTATATCATGAAGGACTCGCGCGGCGAGGTGATATACGTCGGCAAGGCAAAGGCGCTGAAAAACCGCGTTACGAGCTATTTCCGCGGGGAGCACCTGCCGAAGGTCGCCGCGATGGTGGCAAAGGTTGAGGATTTCGACGTCATCGTCGTGAACAGCGAGTTCGAGGCGCTCGTGCTTGAGAATTCGCTGATAAAGCGGCACAGGCCGCACTACAACATCCTTCTGAAGGACGACAAGGGCTATCCCTTCATCAGGCTGGACACGGAAAAGGAGTATCCGGTCTTTACGCTTGTGAACAAAACGGCCAAGGACTCGGCGAAATATTACGGCCCCTTCGGCGGCAGGGCGCAGACAAAGGACATAATAGATACGGTCTGCAAGGCGCTGAAGCTGCCGACCTGCTCGCGGAAATTCCCGCGGGACATCGGCAAGGAGCGGCCATGCCTGAACTATCATATGGGCGCGTGCGCCGGCTGGTGCCTCAGCGCGCTGAGCAGCGAGGCCTACCGCCGCGCGATAGACGAGGCGGAGCTCATATTCTCCGGAAAGACGAAGGAGCTGACCAGCCGCCTGACCGAGCAGATGGAGGCGGCGTCGGAGGAGATGAGGTTCGAGGCCGCGGCCGCGCTGCGCGACAGGATAAGGGCCATAGAGGGCCTCGGGAACAGGCAGCGCGTCATCTCCGCGGTGTATGCGGACACGGACGCCGTGGGTTTTTACCGCGGGGCAAGGAGCTGCTTTTCCGTGCTGCACTTCGTGGGCGGGGACCTGGCGGCGAAGGATTTCGAGCTGATGGACGAGCCGCTCGAGGACGACGCCGAGGCGCTCTCCGGGCTGGTGAGGCAGTATTACTCCCAGCGCGGGGCCTGGCCGAAGTTCATCCTGCTGCCCGTTGAGGTGGAGGATGGGGACGCTCTCTCACGGCTGTTCAGCGAGGCCGCCGGGAGGAAGGTGAGCGTGGAGACGCCGCGGCGCGGCGACCGCCTGCGCCTGGTGGAGAGCGCCATGACCAACGCCAGGGAAGAGGGCGAGAGGGCTGCCACGGCGGCTCAGAAGACGCTCAAAACGCTCGAGTGGCTCCAGCGGACGCTCGGGCTGGACGCCGCGCCGGAGCGCATAGAGGCCTTTGACGTTTCAAACCTCGGAGACGAGGGCATAGTCGCGGCAATGACTGTTTTTGTCCGCGGCAGGCCGCTCAAGCGCGATTACCGCAAGTTCAAGATGAAGGAGATAACCGCGCAGGACGACTACGGCTCGATGCGCGAGGCCGTGGGGCGCCGGCTGCAGCGCTATCTGGACGGGGACGAGAAGTTCGCGCCGCTGCCGGACCTGCTGCTGATAGACGGCGGGGCCGTACACGCCGCGGCGGCGCGGGACGTGGCTGTTTCGCTGGGGCTGCAGCTTCTGATTTACGGCATGGTAAAGGACGACCGCCACCGCACAAGGGCGCTCGTGACGCCGGACGGCGAGGAAATAGGCATTTCCGCGAACCCGGCGGTGTTCGCCCTGATAGGCACGATACAGGAGGAGACGCACCGCTTCGCAATAGAGTACCAGCGTTCGCTGCGCTCGGCAAAGCTCCACTCGGAGCTCGACGGAATAAAGGGCGTGGGAGCAAAGCGGAAGGCGGAGCTCATGAAGGCCTTCGGCACGGTGAAGGCAATAAAGGCCGCGACGCTGGACGAGCTTGCGGCCGCCGTGCCGAAAAACACGGCCGAGGCCGTGTACAGGCATTATCACGGGGAGGAGTGAGACGCATGCGCGTCATTACCGGAAAGGCAAGGGGCAGGAAGCTCCGCGAGCCGAAGGGGATGGATATACGGCCCACCACCGACATGGTGAAGGAGGCGGTGTTCAACATCCTGCAGTTCGAGCTCGAGGACGCGAGGGTGCTCGACCTGTTTGCCGGGACGGGGCAGCTGGGCATCGAGGCGCTCTCGCGCGGCGCGGCGGAGGCCGTGTTCGTGGACGGAAGCAGCGCCGCCATAAGGATTGTTAAGGAAAACCTTGAGCTCTGCGGCTTTAAGGCGAAGGTCCTGCAGGGAGACGCAATAGGCTATCTGCCGGCGCTGGGCAAGTTCGACATTGTATTCCTCGACCCGCCCTATGATTCCGATTTGCTCGAAAAGGCCCTGAAAGTTATCGAAAATGTTGACTTATTGTCCGGCGGTGGTATAATTGTCTGCGAAAGCAGGAGCCAGGCCGTCCTGCCCGCGCCGGGGGAAAACTATTCCGTGGAGCTGGAGCGGAGGTACGGCAAGGTGAAAATTACTGTTATCAGAAGGAAACTGGACACATGAGGACTGCTATCTGCCCAGGCAGCTTTGACCCGATAACCCTCGGGCACCTGAATATCATAAGGCGCACGGCGCGGATTTTTGACGAGGTCGTCGTCCTGGTCATGTTCAACGCCAGCAAGACCTCGCCGATGTTCACCATCGACGAGCGCGTGGAGCAGATCGGTCGCGTCGTGGCGCACCTGAGCAACGTTACTGTGGAGTCGTACGGCGGGCTGCTCGCGGAGTACGCGCGCCGGTTTGAGCACCCGGTGATAGTCAAGGGCCTCAGGGCCAGCACGGACTTTGAAAACGAGTTCCAGATGGCGCAGATCAACAAGTCGATAAATCCGGCGCTCGAGACGATGTTCCTGACCTCGAGCGAGAAATACACCTTCCTCAGCTCGTCAATGGTGAGGGAGCTGGCCTCCTACGGCGCTGACCTTTCAACTTTCGTGCCGCGCGAGGTCATCGGGGACATACAGAAAAAGGCTAAAAGGGGGAAATAAGCGTGGACAACGAGGTCATGGAGCTCATCGACATGCTCTACACCATGGTATCCGAGGCGTGGGGGGTGCCGCTCGGCAACGACAAGTGCATCGTGGAGCGCGAAAAGGCCCTGAAGCTGATCGAAGAGATAAAGGCCCAGCTCCCGGTGGAGCTCTCCGAGGCCAAGAGGCTCGTCGCGGCGCGCGACGAGTTCATCGGCAACGCCAAGCGAGAGGCAGACTCGCTCCGCCGCGCGGCGGAGGAGCGCGCGCGCCAGCTAATAGACGAGCAGGAGATCGTGCGCGTTTCCCAGGCGAAGAGCAACGAGCTCATTGCCAGCGCGGAGAGCCGCTCGCGAGAGCTCAGGCGCGTGGCCACCGAATACGTGGACGACGCTCTCCGCCGCTCGGAGGAGGCCATGTCCTCCGCGCTCGCCGAGCTGCGAAACGCCCACGCGAGTTTCCGCAGCGCTGCCGGCGCCGGCGCGCCGGCGCGCCAGGCCCAGCCGAGGGAGCGGAGCGACGCGGAGCAGCAGAGGTAATTTTTCCCGCGCCAAAAATCGGGAAAACACAATATGTTGAAGGCTTTGGCGCCCACTGTACAAGGTGGGCGCCAAATTTCATACTTAAAGTTCATTTTGCCGGAAAAGCAGTCAAAATCTACTGAAAAATAGGGCAAAAAAATCTTAAAAACCACTTGCATTTTTACACGGGCGCCAATATAATAAAAGCACTGAAGTGGTGCAAAGTGGTGGAAAGTGTTGAAATTGCCCACAGGGTTTCATTCCCGTGGCGCAGGCGACTCCACGCGCTGCGACGGGAAGGGGGCGGCCGGAATGACAGGTGAATATCAGCACACGCTCGACTCGAAGGGCCGTATTTTCATACCCGCGCGGCTCAGGGAGGAGCTGGGCGACACCTTTTACCTGACCGTTTCGGACGAGCGCTGCCTCAGGGCGTACAACGCGGAGGGGTGGCAGAGCTTTGTTGACCGTATCCGCACGATGCCGTATGTCGACCGCAAGAAAATGCGGCCGTTTTTCGCCTGCGCCGCCAAGTGCGAGCTGGACGCCCAGGGCAGGGCGCTGCTGCCGCAGATGCTGCGCGATTTCGCGGGATTGACCAAGGGCGTCACGGTCGTCGGCTGCGACGACCACGCCGAGCTTTGGGACAGCGCCGCGTGGGCCGAGGTGCGCGGAGGGGAGATTTCGCCTGAATATATTTCCGCTATGATGAAGGAGCTCAATTTCTGATGGCAGGACATGTATCTGTGCTCCTTGACGAGTGCATTGAATATCTGAATATAAAGCCGGACGGCATATATGTGGACGGCACGCTCGGCCTCGGCGGACACTCCTCGGAGATAGCCCGCCGGCTCAACGGGGGCAGGCTGATAGCCATCGACCGCGACCTCGCCTCCATCGGGCGCGCGACTGAGCGGCTCGCCCCGTGGGCCGACAGGGTGACGATTGTGCACGGGAACTTCCGCGACGTCGCCGCCATATTGGACGAGCAGGGCATAGAAGCCGTGGACGGGATGCTGTTCGACCTCGGCGTTTCCTCGCCCCAGCTCGACGACGGGCAGCGGGGCTTTTCGTATATGCAGGACGCGCCGCTGGACATGCGCATGGACCCCTCGGACAATGTGGACGCCTGGTTCATAGTCAACCGCTGGCCGGAGGAGAAGATCGCGCGCATACTGCGCGATTACGGTGACGAGCGCTATGCCAAGCGTATTGCCTCGGCCATAGTCGCGCGGAGGCAGGATAAGGAAATCGAGACGACGCTTGAACTGGTGGACGTCATAAAGTCCGCGATGCCCGCGGCGGCGCTTCGCGAAAAGCAGCACCCGGCGAAGCGGAGCTTCCAGGCGATACGCATAGCGGTGAACGACGAGCTTTCCGCCGTTTCGCAGATGATGGAGACCGCGCCTGACAGGCTGAAGGTTGGAGGGCGGCTTTGCGTCATCAGCTTCCACTCGCTTGAGGACAGGATAGTCAAAAACGCCATCCACGAGCGCGAAAACGGCTGCACCTGCCCGCGCGAAGCGCCGGTGTGCACCTGCGGTTTCGTACAGACGCTCAGGAGCGTGACGCGCAAGCCGATCACGCCGACGGGAGAAGAGATAGAGCTGAACCCCCGCTCGCGCAGCGCGAAGCTCCGCGTGGCGGAGAGGGTCTGATGCGCAGGGCGCTGACAGTTGCCGCCGCGGCGGTCGCGGCCGTGCTGGTCGTGGTCTCGCTCCTTGGCAGGGCTGAGCTCACCGGGCTCTCGGAGAGCTGCCTGGAGATAGAGGAGTACATAGCGGAACTTGAAGAGGAGAACGCAAGGCTGCTCATAGAGCATGAGACGGCCTACAGTGCCGCGAGAATAGAGGAATACGCCCGGGAGGTGCTCGGAATGCAGAGCCCCGCGAGCGGACAGATAATTTATATAGAGAGCGGGGACGCCGACTGGGCGGAAATACCGGCCTCGGAGCCGTAAAGCCCTCCCCGCTGACGACAAGGTCCGGCTTTCCTGTCCACGGGGGCATATCCCGGGGAGGTGGGCGAGTATTATAATACCGCGCCCACAGCGCGCGGCGTGCCGAACGGCGCGCGCGGCGCAAAACGCTAAAGGCAGGAGAGTAGTATGTCGGAAAAAAACTCTGAGCGCGCCCGCCGCGCGCCGAGCCGGACGATGCTGCGCCGCACGCTGTTTCTGCTCTCAGTGTGCGGCATAGCTGCTTTTGCGGTGCTTATACTGCGCCTTGGCAAGCTGCAGATAGTCGACCACGAGCGGTATGAGCAGGCGGCGGTGGAGCAGCAGCTGCGCGGAGCGCCGATAAGCGCCGCGCGCGGGACGATATACGACCGGGACGGCCGCATCCTCGCAATGAGCGCGAGCGTGGACACGATTTACCTCAGCCCCGCGGAAATCGCACAGGCGGGGGAGGACCCGGAGGCGATCGCCGACGGGCTCGCAGAAATACTCGGCGTTGACCGGGAGCGGATACTCCAGCGGGCGCAGAACACCTCCTCCTGGTACGAGGTGGTGGCGCGCAAGGTGGAGCCGGAGGTGGCGGAGCAGGTGCGCCTCTTCAAGGAAGAGGGCGGCTACACCGGGATAAAGATAGAGGCGGACACGAAGCGATATTACCCCTACGGCAGCCTGGCGGCGCACGTTATCGGCTTTGTGGGCACGGACAACACCGGCCTCGGAGGGATCGAGGCGAGGTATGACGAGGCCCTCGCCGGGGAGGCGGGATACGCCCTGCGCACAACCACGGCGGCGGGGACGGAGCTGCTGTACACGAATTTTGAGGATTATGTGGACGCGGCGGACGGGGAAAACGTCACGCTGACCATCGACGCGCAGATACAGTATTTCGTCGAAAAGCACCTTGCCCAGGCCATTGAGGACTATGATATACAGGACGGGGCCGCTGCCATCTGTATGGAGGTTGACACGGGTGCTATACTATCTATGGTATCGTTGGGAAGTTTTGACCTGAACGATTACCAGAGCATCAGCCCTGAGGCCATGGCGGAAATAGACGCTACGGCCGCGAGCGAGGAGGAGAGGGCGGAGCTCATCTCCGCCGAGCAGCAGCGGCAATGGCGGAACAAGGCAATTTCGGACACTTATGAGCCGGGATCGACCTTCAAAATCATAACCCTCGCAATGGCGCTCGAGGAGGGCGCGGCGAGCGGGAGCTCGAGCTATTACTGCGGCGGGGCGGTGAACGTCATTGGCCGCGGGACGCCCGTGCGCTGCTGGAAAAGCGGCGGGCACGGCTCGCAGACGCTCACGCAGGCCGTGCAGCACTCCTGCAACGTGGCGTTCGTGAACATCGGCCTCTCGGTGGGCGAGGAGAGGTTTTACGACTATGCCGAGGCCTTCGGCTTCATCGAGCGGACGGGTGACAGCTCTGCCCAGCTCACTGCGAGGACCGGAATAGACCTCGGCGGCGAGAGCGGGAGCATATGGTGGAGCGAGGACGTTTTCTGCAACCCGGAGAACTTCTCCCAACTGGCCGCGGCCAGCTTCGGTCAGACCTTCAACATAACGCCGCTGCAGCTCGTCACGGCCGTCTCCGCCTGCGTGAATGGCGGGTACCTGATGCAGCCGCACCTTGTTGAGAGCATCACGGACGCCGCGGGGAACGTGATTTCCGAGGCGGACAACACGCCGCTGCGCCAGGTGATAAGCGGGGAGACCAGCCGCCAGGTGTGCGAAATACTCGAGCAGGTCGTGGGCGACCCGAACGACGGCACCGGACGAAACGCCGCGGTAGCTGGGTACAGGATCGGCGGAAAGACCGGGACATCCACAAAAACTACCGAGGAAATCGCCGGGAACAAGGAGTATATAGTCTCCTTTATCGGCGTGGCGCCGGCGGACGACCCGGAGATCGCGCTGCTTGTGCTGTTAGACAATCCGAGCAGCGAGAGCGGGGTGTATATCTCCGGCGGCCAGATGGCCGCTCCGGTGGTGGGCAAAATGCTCGCCGACATCCTGCCCTCCATGGGCATCGAGCCCGATTACACGGCTGAGGAGCTCGAGGCCATGGACCGCGCCGTGCCAGACCTCACGGGGATGAGCCTTGCCGACGCGCGCTATGCGCTCAGCCAGGCCGGGCTTTCGAGCCGGGTCGTGGGCTCGGGGGAGACGGTCAGCTCTCAGCTTCCCGCGGCGAACAGCGTGATAGCCTCCGGCAGCGAGGTCATCATATACGCCGGCTCGGAACCGGCGGCTGGCGCCGTGTCCCTGCCGGACCTGCGCGGTATGAGCTACAGCGAGGCGCGGGACGCGCTCGCGCTGTACGGGCTGTTTTTGAACACGGATTCCTCGGTGACCGACGCGGCCGGGCAGGCCGTCTCGGCGCAGGATATTTCCCCCGGGACGGAAATCGAGCGCGGCGGGGTCGTTACCGTCACGCTGGTGGATGCGGACGATTCCATGCTCGGGGAGTACTGACGAAATAACTTACGGAGGCGCTTATATTGAAGCTGAGAGACCTTCTGAAAGATGTCCGCATGAAGGAGATCCGCGCGGACATGGAAGCGGAGCTTGAGGACATCTGCTACGATTCCCGCAAGGCTGCGCCGGGGACCGTGTTTGTGGCGATAAGGGGATTTGAGACCGACGGCCACAAGTACATAGCCTCCGCCGCGGAGCGCGGAGCGGAGTGCTTGGTGTGCGAGGAGGCGCCGGAGTGCGCGATACCGTACGTCATAGTCGACGACAGCCGCGAGGCGCTCGCGCTGATGTCGCGCAACCTCTTCGGCGACCCGGCGTCGGAGATGACGGTGATCGGCGTCACCGGCACGAACGGCAAAACGACGACTACCTATCTGCTCAAGCTGCTGCTGGAGGTCACGCGCGACGCAAAAGTGGGCCTGATAGGTACCAACGGCAACATGATAGGCGCGGAGCTCATACACACCGAGCGCACCACGCCGGAGAGCTATGAGCTGCAGAAGCTGTTCCGCGAGATGGCGGACGCCGGATGCACCCACGTTGTGATGGAGGTCTCGAGTCATTCGCTCGTGCTGCACCGCGTGGCGGGGATACGCTTCGCGGTGGGGGTGTTTACCAACCTGACGCAGGACCACCTCGATTTCCACAAGACGATGGGCGAATACGCTGCGGCGAAGGCCCTGCTCTTTTCCATGTGCGGCCGGGCCGTGATAAACCGCGACGACGAGTGGGCGCAGTTCATGCTCGATCGCTGCGAGTGCCCTGTGCTGACCTTCGCGGAGCGGGAGCCCTCGGACCTGATGGCGCGGGACATCCAGCTCTCGGCCTCCGGGGTGGAGTTCACAGCCGCCTACGGAGGCGGGAGCGAGCACATAAAGCTCGGAATACCGGGCCTGTTTTCGGTGTACAACGCCCTCGGCGTGATCGGCTGCGCGCTGTGCCTCGGGATAGGCATGCACGAGTCGGCGCTCGCGCTGTCCGGGGCGAGGGGCGTGAAGGGCCGCGTGGAGGTCGTGCCGACGGACGGGGACTACACGATACTCATCGACTATGCTCACACGCCGGACGCGCTGGAGAACGTCCTGCGCTCCATGCGGGCGGTGACCCACGGGCGCGTTGTGGCCCTCTTCGGCTGCGGCGGCGACCGCGACCGCACAAAACGGCCAATAATGGGCAGGATAGCCGCGGAAAACGCCGACTTTGTGATCGTGACCTCTGATAACCCGAGGACGGAGCGCCCGGAGGACATCGTGGCGGACATAACTGCGGGCCTTGAGGGCACGAGCACGCCGCACGAGGTCATCGTGGACCGAGAAGAGGCCATAGAGTGGGCGATCGGGCACCACCAGCCGGGGGACGTGATTGTCCTTGCCGGGAAGGGGCATGAGGACTATCAGATAATCGGCCACGAGAAGCGCCACATGGATGAGCGCGAGATAGTTGCCGGCATATTGAAAAAAAGGAAGATGTACAAATGACAGCGCAGCTTATACTGGCGTTCATCATCGCATTCCTCGTTTCGAGCCTTGTGGGGCACTACCTTGTGCCGTTCCTGAGGCGGATCAAGGCCGGGCAGGCCATCCGCGAGGATGGGCCGAGGTGGCACATGAGCAAGGCCGGCACGCCGACCATGGGCGGGCTGATGTTCATCGCCGCGGTTGCGGTCGTGTGCCTCACTGTGGGCTTCCAGTCCATGCTTGAAGGAAATTACGGCCACATAGTCTGCCTGGCGCTCGCGCTCGTCTTCGGCGCGATAGGCTTCCTGGACGACTATGAGAAGCTGAAAAAGAAGCAGAACCTCGGCCTGACGGCCAAGGCGAAGTTCCTGCTGCAGCTTGTGGCGGCGCTGGTCTTCATACTGCTCATGCGGGAGATGGGGTATATCACCACAAGCCTGTACATCCCGTTCTGGAACGTGACTTATCCTATACCGGAGTGGCTCTATTTCATCTTTGCCGCGTTCGTCATAGTCGGCACGGTGAATTCGGTGAACCTGACCGACGGCGTGGACGGCCTTGCGGCCGGCACGAGCATACCGGTGTTCCTCTTTTTCGCCGCAGTCACCTTCCTGTGGGGGGAGGGATACGCCGCGCTCGGCATCTTCGCCTCGGGCGTCGCGGGCGGCCTGCTGGGCTTCCTGCTATATAACTTCAACCCGGCGAAGGTGTTCATGGGCGACACGGGCTCGCTCTTCCTCGGCGGCGCGGTGGCGGCGATGGCCTTCGCTTACGACATGCCGCTGATACTCGTAGTCCTCGGGCTCATGTACATCATAGAGACCCTTTCAGACATCATCCAGGTGGCCTATTTCAAGATAAGCCACGGGAAGCGCATCTTCAAGATGGCGCCCTTCCACCACCACCTTGAGCTCGGCGGCTGGACGGGGAAGAAGTGGAAGGAAAAGGAGCTCTTCGTTCTGTTTTTCACGGTGTCGCTCGTGTGCGCCGTGGTGTCGTTTTTGGGTGTTTACGGGCGCTACGCCTGATTCGTGCCTGGGAGGGGCGCTGCAATGGAATACGCCGGAACGAGGCTCGCAAGAGACGAGGAGAGAGCCCCCGCGCGACGTGCCGCGTTTGACGCGCCCTTTGCGGCGCTGACGCTGCTTCTGCTTACGATAGGCGTCGTGATGGTGCTCTCCGCGAGCTACGCGAGGGCGTACTTCAGCGCCTCGACCGGCCACAACGCGGCCTATTACTTCATACGGCAGCTCGGCTTCGCCGCGGCGGGGACGGCGGCGATGTTCATACTCTCGCGCTTCCCCATGTCCTTTTACGCGCGCATGAGCTTCCCTGTGCTGGCGGCGTCGGTCGTCCTGCTCGCGCTTGTGCCGGTGATAGGCGTCTCACAGGGGGATGCCAAGCGCTGGATAGACCTCGGGTTTACGACCTTCCAGCCATCGGAAATAGCGAAAATCGCGGTCATCCTCTATTTCGCTGCGCTGATATGCCGCTTCCGCGCGCGGATGCGCACTTTCAGGTACGGCATACTGCCCTTCGCCGCGGTGCTGCTTTTGATAGTCGGGCTGCTGGTGCTCGAGCCGCACTTTTCCGCCGCTATAATCATCATCGCCATCGGGGCGGTGATGCTGTTCCTCGGCGGGGCGCGGCTGTACTGGTTCATAGGCGGCGGGGCGCTGCTTTTAGGGGCGCTGGCAGTTGTGATGGCCTTTTTCCCCTACGCCTCGAACAGGATAGCGTCCTGGCTCGACCCGTTTTCAAACACGCAGGGCGTGGGCTACCAGATAATCCAGTCGCTCTACGCCATTGGTTCAGGAGGGCTCTTCGGGCTCGGCCTCGGGCACGGGAGGCAGAAATACCTCTATCTGCCGGAGGAGCACAACGACTTTATTTTCGCCGTGGTGTGCGAGGAGCTCGGGTTCGTGGGCGCGGTGGCAATACTGCTGCTGTTCGCGCTGCTGATAATCCGCGGCTACTACCTCGCAATGCACATGCGAGACCGGTTCAGCTTCCTTGTCACGGCGGGGATAACCACACTGCTGGCAATACAGGTCATACTCAACGTCGCCGTTGTGACCAACCTTGCGCCCTGCACGGGCATCTCGCTGCCGTTCTTTTCCTACGGCGGTACGGCGCTCATGATACAGCTCGGCGAGATGGGCATTATCCTCAGCGCCTCTCGGGAGATCCCAGCGAAAACTTGAAGGAGGAGAGAAATATGAGGTTCCTTTTTACCTGCGGCGGGACCGCCGGGCACATCAACCCGGCCCTCGCTGTGGCCGGGCGGCTCGCGGACGCGGCGCCGGAGTCCGAGTTCCTTTTCATAGGCGCGGAGGGCAGGATGGAGACAGACCTCGTGCCGCGCGCCGGGTATGAGATAAAGACGGTAAAGATAACGAATATAAGCCGCAGCATGAGCCTTGCGGGTATCAAGCACAACCTTGAGACCATCAGGAACGTGGCCTCCGCCACGGCCGAGGCGAAGCGGATCATACGCGAGTTCAAGCCGGACGTGGCCGTCGGGACCGGCGGCTATGTCTGCTATCCCGTTTTGAAGGCGGCGTCGCAGCTCGGCGTGCCGACGGCGGTGCATGAGTCTAACGCCGTGCCGGGCCTGACGACCAAAATGCTGGAGAGCAGCATGGACGCCGTGATGGTCGGCTTTGAGGAGAGCCGGCAGAATTACCGCCACCCCGACAGGGTGGTCGTGACAGGCACGCCGGTGCGGCTCGACTTCCTGAAGGAGGACAAGCTCACGGCCAGGAGGGAGCTGGGCCTGCCCGAGGACAGGCCGCTTGTTGCGAGCGTCTGGGGCAGCCTCGGCGCGGCGCACATGAACGAGATTATGGCGGACTTCATCGTCAGGGCCTGCGCGAACCCATTTTTCAGCCTGATACACTCCGCCGGCAAGGGCGGATATAAGGGCATGGTCGAGACCCTTGAGAAGGAGAAGCCCGATTACCGCGAGCGCGGGATGGACGTGCGGGACTATATCTACGACATGCCCCGCGTCATGGCGGCGGCGGACCTCGTGCTCTGCCGGGCCGGGGCGTCCACCCTCGCCGAGCTCACGGCGATGGGCAAGCCGGCGGTGCTCATACCCTCGCCGAACGTCACCAACAACCACCAGGAGCGCAACGCGCGCGTTCTCGAGGACGCCGGAGGAGCCCAGGTGCTGCTCGAGGGCGAGTTCACCGCGGATTCCCTGCTCGGGCTCGTCTCGGAGCTCCTGCACCGGCCGGAGAGGCTCGAGGCCATGAGTAAGGCCATGAAGACGCTCGCGGTGGCCGACTCAACGGAGCGCATAGCGTCGCTCGTGCTCTCCCTGGCCGGGAAGGGAAAATAACATTTTCGCACTCCCCCGCATAGTATGGCGTGAATTTGCTGTATGGGGGAGAAAAAATGAGCGTTTGGCATGTTACCGGCGGACGGCGGCTCGAGGGCAGCGTCACGGTGCAGGGGGCCAAGAATGCGGCTTTGCCGATAATGGCCGCCTCGGTCCTCGCGCCGTGTGAGACGGAGCTATTGAACGTCCCCCTGCTCAAAGACGTGGATACCACCGTCCGGATCCTGCGCGGCCTGGGCTGCGCGGTGAGCAGGGATGGCGACGCGATGACGATTGACTCCCGGGGCCTGAGCCGGGCGGAGATCCCGCACTCGCTGATGCGGGAGCTGCGCTCGTCGGTCATCTTTCTCGGCGCGCTGCTGGCGAGATGCGGCGAAGCGAGGCTTTCAATGCCCGGGGGCTGCGAGTTGGGGCCGAGGCCCATAGACCTGCATCTGTCGGCCCTCAGGGCGCTCGGCGCGAGCATCGAGGAGAGCGGCGGGGACCTTGTCTGCCGGGCGGAAAAGCTGAAGGGGGCGCAGATCGCCTTCCCGATGCCGAGCGTCGGCGCTACGGAGAACGCCATGCTCGCCGCCTGCGCGGCGGAGGGCGAAACCGTCATCATGAACGCCGCGAGGGAGCCGGAAATCGAGGAGCTGCAGCTCTTTTTACGGCAGCTCGGGGCGGACGTCTCCGGTGCGGGGACGCCGACCGTGACCGTCCGCGGCTTCACGAGCGCGAAAAGGGTGGGGCACAGGATAATGCCCGACAGGATCGTGGCCTCCACGCTGCTGTGCGCCGCCGCGTCGGCGGGCGGGGATGTGGAATTGCGCGGCGCGGAGCCGAGGCATTTTTCCACCGTTTTGCACTCGCTTTCGGAGTGCGGCTGTGATATAATAGAACGCAGGCTTTCGGTAAGGCTGCGCTCGGGCGGGAACCTGCGCGCGCCGCGTCCCGTCATAACGGGGCCGTATCCCGCCTTCCCGACGGACGCCCAGCCGCTTATGCTTGCAGCGTGCCTGCGGGCGGCGGGGACATCGGTTTTTGTGGAAAACGTGTTCCAGAACCGCTTCAGGTTTACCGAGGAGCTTTGCCGCCTGGGCGCGCGCATACATACCGAGGGCCGCGTGGCCGTGGTTACCGGAGTTCCGGCGCTTTACGGGGCGCCGACAGTTGCGACCGACCTGCGCGGGGGCGCGGCGCTGATAATCGCCGGGCTTTCGGCCGAGGGGCGAACAGACATACTTGACGAGGGCCATGTCTCAAGGGGATATGAGCTCTTTGACGAGCGGCTCAGGGAGCTGGGCGCGGAAGTAATGCGTGAAGATTAGCCCATAGAAGGGAGGAGATGCCATGGAACAGCTTAAGCGCAGGGCGTTCAAGAAGCGCGCCGGGCGCGCGCGGCTCTATGGGCCGGCGGCCTTCCTGGCGCTGTGCCTGGCGCTTGTTTTCGCCATGAGCATCTTCTTCCGGGTCTCCCGCATCGAGGTGAGGGGGAACTCCTATTACACCGCGGATGAGATAATCCTCGCCTCCGGCATAGAGGAGGGCGACAACCTCTTTTTTATCAACAGGTTTACGGTCATGAGCCGCATGTTTTCGCGCCTGCCGTACGTTGAGACCGCATCTGTTACAAGGTATCTGCCCAACAGGGTAATAATAGAGGTCAGCGAGAGCGAGGCGCTCGCCTGTGTGGAGCTGGAGGGGCAGTACTGGGTGATCGACCGGAGCTGCAAGATCCTCACGCAGGGCACGGCGGCGGACGCCTCCTCGCTGATAACGGTCAGGGGGCTTACGCCGGTGAACCCTACGGTGGGTGAAACGCTCTCCACCGGCAGCGCGGACGAGGGGAAGGCGGATTATCTCGCCGAAATACTCGACCAGCTCCAGGAGCGCGGCATAGCCGGGAACGTCACGCGCATAGACATGACCGACCTGACAAACCCGAAGTTCGACTACCTCGGCCGCTTTACGGTCGAGCTCGGGCCGAGGGGCGACACGGAGTATCAGTTCGCAAAGCTCCTTTCCGCCGTTGCGCAGCTCACGGAGAACGACAGGGGCACGATCGACCTGTCGCTCGAGGGGGCAAGGGCGGTGTTCAGCCCGTGAGAAGTAAATTTTTCGGGCAATTTTTCGCCTTTATGCAAAAAATTGTTGACCCTGCATTGGAAAAGATATAATATGGGTAGAAGAAGACACTATAATAAAAACAACAGCTACAAAACCCGGCGGCCCGCCCCGACCGGCGTTTCAAAAGATAACAGGGAGGAAGCAGCTATGTCATATAAATCCGAAACCGGGCCCGAGAACGTTGTTACCCTCAAGGTGATCGGTGTAGGCGGAGCAGGCAACAATGTCGTAAACCGCATGGTGAAGTCCGGCACGCAGGGCGTCGAGTTCGTATCCGTAAATACGGACAAGCAGGCCCTCGCCGTTTCCAACGCCGACCAGAAGATCCAGATCGGTGAGAAGCTCACCCATGGGCAGGGCGCAGGCTCCGACCCCGACGTAGGCAAGAAGAGCGCCGAGGAGAGCCGCAACGATATCGCGAAGGTGATTGAGGACGCGGACATGGTGTTTATCACCGCCGGCATGGGCGGCGGCACCGGCACCGGCGCGGCTCCCATTGTTGCGGAGATCGCCCGCGAGTCCGGGGCGCTGACCGTCGGCGTCGTGACAAAGCCCTTCAAGTTTGAGGGCAAGCGCCGCATGGACCAGGCTCTTGCCGGAATCAGCTCCCTGCTCGGCAAGGTCGACTCTCTGCTCATCATACCCAACGACCGCCTGAAATACGCCACCGACCAGAAGGTCACGCTGGCAAACGCCTTCGAGATAGCCGACGACGTGCTGCGCCAGGCCGTCACCAGCATTTCCGACCTTATAAAGAACACCGGCTTCATAAACCTCGACTTCGCCGATGTCACCACCATCATGAAGGACGCCGGATTCGCTCACATGGGCGTCGGACATGCCGTGGGCAAGGGCAAGGCCGAGGAGGCCGCCAAGATGGCGGTCGCCAGCCCGCTGATGGAGACCTCGATAAACGGTGCCCACGGCGTCCTTATCAACGTCACCGGCAGCGAGGATATGGGCCTTGAGGACGTCGAGACCGCGGCGAACCTCGTGCAGGAGGCCGCGCACCCCGACGCGAACATCATATTCGGCGCCACCTTCGACAACACGCTCGACGACGAGATCCGCGTCACCGTTATCGCCACCGGATTTGAGGACGCGAAGCCGGCCGGCGTGCAGGAGCAGAGCGCGGCGCCGGCCAAGCCGGCCCAGCAGGGCGGGCTCTACTCCAACGCGAGGCAGCAGGCGGCGTCTGCCCCGGTGCAGGCCAAGCCGGAGGAGGAAGCCGCTCCCGCGCCCAAGGACGAGGATCCGTACGACACCATTTTCAAGATTTTCAACTCCCGCTGAGTGCGGCAGTAGAAAAAACACGCTGCCCGCTGCGAACATGCAGCGGGCAGCGCTTCGTTGTGGAGGTACATATGGGCAAAAAAAGAATACTCGCCGCCCTCGGCGCGGCCTCGGCGGCCGCAGCAGGGACGCTGGCAGTTTCATATTTCTCCGTGTTTGCGCGCTGCAGGGACATGAAGGAGGACGTCCCGCCGCCAGTCCGCGAGGACGTTAGCGGGAGGCTGGCGGCGAAGTACGGGGAACTGCACTCCGCGGCCTGCGCGCTCGAGGGCGAAAGCATAGGCCTGCGCTCGCGCGACGGGATAGAGCTGCGGGGGAAATTCTACCGCTTTTCGGGCGAGGGACCGGTCATGCTGTTTTTCCACGGCTATCACGGGCATCCGCTCAGGGACGGCTGCGGGATGATGAAGCTCGCGCGCGAACTCGGGACCGACGTCCTCGTGCCCGACCAGCGCGCACACGGGGAAAGCGGCGGCAGGACGATCACCTTCGGCGTCAGGGAACAGTACGACTGCCTCGACTGGATACAGTACCTGCTGGACCGCTTCGGCAGAGGCAGGAAGATAATCCTGAGCGGGGTGTCAATGGGCGCTTCTACAGTGCTTATGGCAGCGGACAGGCTGCCGGGGAACGTCGCGGGGATAATCGCCGACTGCGGCTACACCACGGCCGAGGCCATCATACGGCACGTCAGCCGGCAGATACGCCTGCCGGAGGGTCTGGGTTTCGCGCTCGCAAAAACCGACGCGAGGCTGTTCGGCGGCGTCGACCTGTCCGCCGCCTCGGCCCCGGAGGCGCTTGTGCGCTGCCGGGCGCCGGTGCTCTTCATACACGGGGAGGACGACAGCTTTGTGCCGGCCGACATGTCCCGGGAAAACTATGAGGCCTGCACTGCACCGAAAAGGTTCCTAACGGTGCCGGGGGCCGAGCACGCCATGAGCTTCCTCGTGGACGAGGAGGCGTATACTACGGCTGTGAAAGAGTTCCTGAGCGAAACAGCAACATAAAAAAGCGCCGCGGAAGACTCCGCGGCGTTTCAATTTATTCTGCCTCATGCTCGCTGCGCCTGCGCGCCGAGTAGGCCGCAAGGGCGCGCTTGAAGGCCAACTCGGCCATCAGAGCACAGTGCACGTGTCCCTGATCGAGCTCGCCGTCAGTGCTGAGCTCTTTGGCTATGGCCTTGGCGGTGACGGTGAGATAGGCGGCCATGACGGCCTTGCCCTTGGCAAGATGGGCGGCGCAGACCGCGCAGGCCCTCGTGGGAGGGCAGGCGCTCTTTGTAAGATCGAAGCCGATTTCCGTGATTATCTCACGATGGGTTTTGAAGCCCATCGTGAGATTGTCGCCGCAGTCAGGCTCAACGGCCGTTCCGGTGGCGTCTGGTTCAGCGGGAAGCGGGTATTCGCCCTCGCGCGCGGCCCACTCAAGCACACGTCCGGTGTCGGTAGCCATCTCAGAACTTGAGGCTGCGCTCGACCATGACCTTGGTCATGTCGATCTTGTAGGCGTTGTGCTCCAGCGGGATGGAGCCGAGCAGGGCGAGCTCGCCGAGCTTTTTGGCGTTTTCACCGGTGGGAGCCTTGCCAACGATGAACTCCTCGGCGGCCTCGGCCTCGTGGGGGACAGGGGCGCAGGCGCCGAGCACGATGCTCGCGTCGCTCACGACGCCGTCCTTGAGGGTGTACACGCTGGCGACGGCGGTGACGGCGAAGTCCACGCTTTCGCGGACGCGGTACTTGTCATAGGCGGCGACGGTGCCCTCGGGCTGACTCGGGATGATTATCTCGGTGACAATCTCTCCGGCGTCGAGCATGTCCTTGATGCGGGTGCGGCTGGTGAGGAACTTCTTGGCCGTGAGTGTGCGCTTGTTGGTCTTGATGGTGGCGCGATAGGCCACGAGCATGGTGGCGACATCGCTGGAGTTGACGGCCAGGCAGCCGCAGTTGAAGCACCTTGCGGCCTCGGCCAGCTCAACTCCCTTCGGGTAAGAGCCGGTGTCCTCGTTGGTGAGGCTGCGCTCGGAGACGGGCAGCTCGGGCAGCGGATGGGCGATGGTCTCTGTCACGCCGCAGGAGTCGAAGGTCTTGACGGCGGGGGCGGTGATGAACTCAAACGTACCGCCGCCGAGGGCGCGGTTGATGCTGCGCGCGGCAGCGCGGCCGGCCTGAATGGCCCTGATCGCGATGTCCGGGCCGGTGACGGCGTCGCCGCCGGCATAGATGTCGGGATACTTGGTCGCGTAGGTCTGCTTATCGGCGTCGATGAGTCCGCGCTCGGTCTTGATCTGGGAGGCGAGCTTCTCGCCGAGGAAGTCGAGGCCGACCTTCTGGCCGGTGGCCATGATGATGTAATCGGCGGAGATGTCGAGAGTGTCGTCCTCGTCGTAGTTGGTGGTGAACTTGCCGTTCGCGCCGCGCACGGAGTAGCACCTTACGGTGTGGAGACCGGTGACCTTTCCGTTTTCGTCGGTGATGACGTTGCGCAGGCCGCGGCAGTCGTAAATCTCAACGCCCTCTTCAATGACGCGGGCGAGCTCCTCGGGGGAGGCGGAGAGGTCCTCCTTGCGCTTGCGGCAAACGAGCTTTACGGTCTTTGCGCCGAGGCGCTTGGCGGTGAGGGCGACGTCCATTGCGACGTTGCCGCCGCCGCAGACGAGCACATCGTTGCCGATGGCCTTCTGCAGGTAGGTGTTGACCTCGACGAGGAAGTTGAGGCCGAACTCGGTGAGCTCCTCGCCGCCGAGGCCGATGACCGGCTGCTTCCACGCGCCGGTGGCCAGGTAGACCTTGTCGTAGCGCTCCACGATGTTCTCGATGGCCACGTCGCGGCCGATTTCGGTGTTCATGCGGAACTCAACGCCCATGGCGGTGAGGGCGGTCTCAACGCGGTCGACAATGTTCTTGGGCAGGCGGTAGTGGGGGATGCCATAGCGCAGCACGCCGCCGGATTTCTCCATGCGGTCATAGATGGTGACGATGTGGCCGGCGCGGCGGAGGTAGAAGGCGGCAGTGAGGCCGGAGGGGCCGGCGCCGATTACCGCGACGCTCTTGCCGGTTTCCTTCTCAGGGGCAGGATAATAGGTGTCCATGTGCTCCATGATGTAGTCGCCGAGGGAGCGCTCCACGGAGTGGATGCCGACGCTGTCGCCGTAGTTGTTCTGATTGCACTTATCCTGGCAGGGGTGCGGGCAAATGCGGCTGGTGAACATCGGGAAGGGGTTGTACTGCATGATTATCCTGGCAGCCTTGTCCCAGTTCCCGGCACGGAGCTGCTCCATGTAGCCGGGGATATCGGTGCCGGCGGGGCAGCCGCCGGTGCAGGGCGTTACGCACACGCGCTCTGCGCCGAAGATGGAGTGATAGCGGTTTTCGCCGCGCATGGCGTAGCAGAGCACGCCGTCCTTGCGCGCGCAGTTGATGCGCCCGCCGATCTGGTCCGGGTAGCGGTAGTACCAGCAGCGGATATCCTGACAGATGTTGCCGCCGATGGTGGCGGTGCTGCGCAGGTTGGGTGTGGCCACGGAGTGTGCGGCGTCCGCAAGGGCCTTCCAGCCGGACTTTACAACGTCGCTGCGCTCGATTTCGGCGAGAGTGGTCATCGCACCAACGTGCAGGCCGTCTTCCTTGACCTCTATGCCGCGAAGACCGGGGATATTGCGGAGGCTAACAACCTTGGTGGGCTGAGTGGGGAGTATGTCGCCCTTCAGCTCGCCGATGAGGTCGGTGGCGCCGGCGCTTATCACGGCGCCGTTCTCGCGCAGGAGCTCGGAAGCCTCCTCGAGAGTTTCGGGGGCCACGTAGTCATGATATTTCATTACGCGTTCTCCTCCTTTTCTTTGAGAGCCGCAAGAACCTTGCCGGGGGTGTAGGGATAGCTCTCGAGCATGATGCCGCAGGCGTTGTACAGGGCCATGGTGATTGCCGGTCCGCCCGGGGCTATGGTCGGCTCGCCTATGCCGTTCGCGCCGAAGGGATAGGGGGAATCGGCGCTCTTGCAGCTTTCGAGGACCAGGTGATCGTGATGCGGCACGCCGTTGAACAGGCGCATCTTGTAGTCGATATTGTTGGCGTTGAGCACGCGGTAGTCGTGCGGGTCATAGACGGTCTCTTCCATGCAGGCGATGTCTATGCCGGCGAAGAAGGACTCCATCTGGTTTTTGGCGGAGAGAGGATTGATTATGCGGCCCGCGTCGGCGCCGGAGAAGTGGTCAATGACTTTGATGGTACCGAGCTCCTTGTCTACCTCTATCTCAACGAACTGGATCTGATAAATAGTGGAGTTGTCCACGCCGTTGTGGTGGCCCACGCCGGTGATGCCGTCGACCTTGCCCATGATGAAGGGGAAGAGGGGCCACTTCTTGTCTGGGTTGCCCTCCTGCCAGACAAAGCCGTTGCCGAAGCGGACCTCGGCGGCGGGGATGCCCAGCTTGGCCTCGGCGCGCTTACCGATCTGCTCAAGGATGTCGTCGCAGGCGCGCTTGACGCAGATGCCGCCGCAGTAGGTGGAGCGGCTGCCGGTGGAGCCGAAATCGGGGGGAGCCGCCTGGGTGTCGGCGGGGGAGAGACGCACGTTTTCAAGAGGCATGTTCAGTGCCTCGGCGGCGACCTTCTGCATGACCTCGCGGGTGCCGGCGCCGAAGTCGACCATGACGGTGTTGACATACACGCCGCCGAGGCCAGTGAGGGTGACGCTGGCGTTGGAGGGCTTGCCGCCGGTGTCGGCGTGGCCGGCGGAGAACACGCCCACGCCGCGGACATAACGCCCGTCGGGGCTCGTCCAGGTGGGAACGCCCCAGCCCTTCCACTTGTCCTTCCAGCCAAAGGCCTTGGCGCTCTCCTCGACGAGATGGCTCCAGTCGAATACGGCGTTCACCTGGTCGAAGTGCGGGCCGGCGTTGGCGTTGAAGAAGTGCTCGCCGACGGTGAGCGCGTTCTTGCGCAGATACTCAACGGGGTCGATGCCCAGCTTCTCGCAGCCTTCAAAGATGGCGCGGGAGAGCAGCGTGGTGCTCTCGAGGTAGCCATAGCCGCGGAAGGAGCCGGAGCACATGTGGTTGGTGACGACGACGTCGCCGTCGTACTTCTTGTTGGGGGTCTTGGTCAGGTGGATGAGGCTGTTGGTGCCGACGGCCATCATGAACTCCTGGGTGCTGGCGCAGTAGCCGGCGTCGGAGTACTGGCGCATCTCGACAGCGGTGACGGTGGCGTCCTTTTTCAGGCCGAGCTTTATGTGGGCCTTGGTGGTCATGCGGTTCTGGTGGAAGGAGAGGTGCTCCTCACGGGTGTAGCGCAGCATGACGGGGACGTGGGCCTTCATGGCCATCAGGCCGGCGAGCACGAGCACCTGGACGTTGCCGCTGTAGAGCTTGCTGCCGAAGGAGCCGCCGACTGCGGGGGCGACGATGCGCACCTGTTCATAGCGCAGGTTCATCGAGGAGGCGACGTTCTGCTGGCAGTAGGCCGGGGCGGCGCAGGAGGCTATGAGGTCGAGGGTATCGTTTTTCCACTCCGCCACAATGACGGGGGCCTCGAGCGGCATCGGGTTCTGGCCGTTGTCCATGCCGGTTTCAATGTCGACGACGTAGTCGGCCTCGGAGAAGCCCTGCTCTATGTCGCCGGTCTCAAAGTTGAGGTTGTTCTTGTGGGGCGCGATGTTGCCCGGGAAAACCTTATAGAGCTGCGGAGCGTCCGGTTTCAGGGCCTCGTCGATGGTGAAAACGGGCTCAAGAACTTCGTAGTCCACGTCTATGAGCTTGCAGGCCTCCTCCGCGATGTCCTCGGTCTCGGCGACCACGAGGGCGACGGCGTCGCCGACGAAGCGGACGTACTCATCGAGGACGTTGGGGTGGCGCGGCGGGGTGAAGCCGTTGTTGATGCTCAGGTCGGGGTCAATGTCGTCGTGGGTGACGACACATTTGACGCCGGGCATGGCCATGGCGCGGGAGTAGTCTATGCTCCTGATGCGGGCAAACGGATAGGGGCTGTGCAGGATCTTGCCGTAGTGCATTCCGGCCGGGTGGAAGTCGCCGGTGTACATGGCCTTGCCGCTGACTATATCGGAGCCGAGTATACGCTTGGTCTCGCGGCCGATGTGACGCATTTCAGTCATTGTTTGCCTTCCTCCTTTGCTCGACGTAGGCCATAACGGACTCTACGGCGCTATAGTGGGTGCCGCAGCGGCAGAGGTTACCGGAGAGGGCCTCGCGCACCTCTTCCTCGGTGGGATATTCCTTGCGGCGGAGCAGGGCCTCGGCGCTCATGATGATGCCGGGAGTGCAGAAGCCGCACTGGAAGCCCACATTATCGAGGAATGCCTGCTGAAGGCCGCTGAGCTCGCCGGTGGTGGCGTCGGCCAGGCCCTCGATGGTGGTTATATCGGCGCCGTCGCAGTCGCAGGTGAAGGTCATGCAGCTCGTTACTGCCTCACCGTTCATGATGACGGTGCAGCAGCCGCAGGCGCCCTCGTCACAGGCGATCTTGGTGCCGGTGAGCTGCAGGCGGTCGCGCAGGGTGTGCGCGAGCGTTTCCTGCGGGGGGATCTGTCCCTGGGCGGTGCCGATCGGGAACTCATATTCCCTGCCGTTTACGCGCAGGGTGATGATGCGTTCTACTCGATTCTTCATCGTATATCTCCTTTTTAGGAATTGAAAAGACTGAGATTGATTACTGCATTGACTCGGCAGCGGACTTCTTGCTGGTGAAGATCATGACGATCGTGGCGACCACGAGAAGCGCGCTGTACATGTACCAGACGCCCATGTAGGAACTGACAACACCGTCAACGGTAGCACTGTCGACAATGGAGCCGGCGACAGTGGGGAATATGACGTTACTGGCCTGGAGCAGAAGGTTCTGGGTGGCGGTGGTGGTGGCCGCGTACTTGCTGCCGCCGATGTTCACGGCCCAGGTGGTGATGTGGCTGGAGGAGAAGCAGCTGACAAGGCCGAAGAGTACGGAAGTTATGAGCAGGCCGGTGAAGCTGCGCTGCATGCCGAAGAGGAAGAGGAAGATCGCCATGGCGATGTATATTTCCATGATGAGGTACTTGCGGTTCCAGTTGAACTTCTTGCCGATGAAGCCGGAGGACATGGAGCCGACAACGGAGGCTACGGCATAGCAGGTGACGATGGTACCGCCGTCAACGGAGCTCAGGCCGCCGCCCGCGGGGGCAGCGCCGGTCATGAACTGGTTGGCCCAGGTGGAATAGCCGGTCGGGACGGCCATGAACAGGAAGCCGGCGATGGAGAGCAGTATGAGCTGCTTGTTGGAGAAGTAGTTCTTGAGGCCGGCGAGCAGGCTGCTCTTCGGGGCGTTGGCAGGCAGCGGCTCGGGCTTCGGCTCGCGGATGAGGACCACTGCGAGGACGCCGATTACGAGGATGATGACGGCGCAGACCTGGAAGGTGGCGCGCCAGCCGGCAGACTCAAGCACACGCGGGCCGATCTGGTTGGCGAGCAGGGTGCCGAGGGAGGGGGAGGCGAGCAGGATGCCGAAAGCGATGCCGCGGACCTTGGCCTCAAAGTAGTTGGACAGCAGCCGGGAGGCGCAGGCCATGATCGTGCCGCTGAAGAAGCCGCCGAGGAAACGGACAACGTAAGCGGAGGTGTAGCTGCTGACGATGTCGCTGCTCATCAGCCAGGTGGAGCCGGCGATGAGGACCATGCAGATGAACATGGGGTACTTTACGCGGATGCGGTCAGCAACGATGCCGGCAGGGATCTGAAGAATGAGGTAGCCAAAGTAGAAGGCGCTCATGAGGCCACCGGCCTGGCTCATGGTCATGCCGATATCCCCTGCAGCTTCGCTCATTACAGGCGACCAGACAAAGCGGCTGAAAAACGTGCAGGTGTAGCAAAGGGTGATCATAATGAGTACAAGCCAGCTGTAGGCGCTGTTCTTGCTGCTTTTAGTATTAGACATTTTTATCCCACTTTCTTTTCTGATATGTTTTCCCGTCCGAGCCCTGCAAATAACAAGCAGGGCAGTTTTTGCTCAGTCTGATGCAGCAGGCATATCTTGCCCCCTCGTTGTGAAGTTGGCGACGAAAGGCCGCCGGCAAATACGGTATACCTTGGTATACCAACGCCGGACACATGATAGCATATTGATAATTTAATGTCAATCATTGAATAGATGGATAACGACTTGTATTTTTCAAGAAGTCGCTAAAGTATGGTTGACAGATAATCTTAAATCTGGCATAATTGACAAAAAGGCTGCTTTAATATTTGCGCTTAGCAGGTGATGACAGTGGAAAAGGATACAAAAGCAAAGGCAGCGTATGAATATATATCCTATAAAATTGAGGTCGGGGAGTTCCCTCCGGGCATGATGCTCGTTGAGCGGCAGCTGTGCGAGCAGCTTGGCATGAGCCGATCGCCGGTGCGCACTGCGTTGACGAGACTCGCAAATGAGGGCGACCTGGTGGAGTATACGCCAAAGGCGGGAATGCGTGTTTCTGCACTCACTCGCAAGGATGTGCGGGAGCTCTATGACCTGCGAAGCCTGCTGGATGCCGCCGCGCTCGGGCGATTCATGGAGCGGACGAACGACAGGGAGATTGAGGCGCTCTGCCGCCTGTTTGACAAAATGACGGAATGCAGCGAGAAGGGCGACATTGAGGGTCAGGTCAAATATGATGTCCTATTTCACCGCTATTACACGGCGAGGTGCGGCAACGACCGGCTGCACGAGCTGTTCGGCCATGTGTTTTCGCCGCTCAGGCGCTTCCGCTGGGAGATAATCAAATTCGGCCAGGAGAAAACGGAGACGATAATGGGGTTGCACCGGAAGCTGATTGCGGCGATCAGGGCGCGTGACGCCGAGGCCGCCTGCCGGTATGAGACGGAGAGCAACGGGTTGATGTATCGCTGGCACATGGAATGGCTTGACAGCCAGGAGATAGATACATAATGATATAAAAGCAGAGCGGCGCCATGTGCGCCGCTCTGCTGCTGCAGATGTATTTTTTTACTAACCGCTCAAATTCCTGAAACATAAAGCGGCCGCGTTCCCCGCTCCGGGAATCAGGCTGAGCCCGGCCGCCAGCACCGCGGCAGCGGCCGCAAATTCATCCATCCGCGCTTCGGGAGGGACGTCGGGGGTTACCGGGCTCGTACAGAGCACCTCCGGCGCCACGGGCTCGGGGAGCGGTTCGCGCTCGGCATCATTGTAGTCGCAGAAGGCCCGGCAGATCTCGCCGATTACGTTCCCGGCACCGGCCACTCCGCGTGTGAACACAGCGAGCAGGAAGGGCTCATCTGCGTAGACGATACCCACGGTCGCTATATAGAGCGGGCCGCCGTTGTATGTATCATAGCCGTATTTCTGCGCAATTTCGTACTCGGTGACGCCGGATTTGAAGTATTCGCCAGGCTGCGCGGCCTTCAGGTAACCGATCGCCTCTGAAAATGTGGTTTCAGAGTTATCGTAAAGGTACTGTAGTATGCCGAGCATTATGCGGACGTTGAACTGGCTCGAATACAGGTATTCGTCGCTGAGCGCGCGCTCATCGATCCCGGCGTAGGCCGCTGCCATCCTCTTATAGTCGCTGAAATCGGGAAAGGCGCTGTCCAACATCGCTTGGGAGAGGTCGTTGTTCGAATACTGCAGGCTCTGCTGGTGGCACTGGCTGAGCGGGACGCCGTTGAAGGCGGCGTCGGGCGATATCAGCCCTGCGGCCTCCTGCTCGTAGTAGTACATGTTCAGGGCGAGCTTATACACGCTTGCGGCCTGGAACAGCGTATCCTCGTTGTACCAGATCTGCCGCCAGTCGGTCGTGCGGCGGTAGCCGAAGGCTATGTTGCTCTCGTCGAGGTTGTGCGACTCCATGATTTCGGTCAGATCGGCTTCAAGCTGGGCTTCCGCGCTGTTGCCGGAGGCGTATACGGGCATAGCGACGGCCAGAACGGCCGCCGCCAGTAAAATTGTCAGTACCCGGCGTGTCATGCCTCCGCGTAAACCATGGACGCGGAGATCTCGGCAAGACTGTGCGCCCCGCACATGGTCATGGTGTCCTTCAGCTCGGCCTTGTACTTGGCGTAAAGTGTGCGCACCCCGTCCTCCTGCGCGGCGTAGACGGCCGGGATGAACGGGCGGCCGATAAGGACGGCATCCGCCCCGAGGGCGAGGGCCTTGAAAACGTCCACGCCGTTGCGAAGCCCGCCGTCGACAAAAATCGTGCACTTGCCGGACACGGCCTTGGCTATTTCAGGGAGGACATCAGCGGTTTCCCTCGTCTGGCCGAGGACGCGCCCGCCGTGATTGCTGACGACGATGCCGGCCGCGCCGGCCTCGACTGCCTTCTCCGCCGCGTGCGGGGTCATGATGCCCTTTATTATAAACGGCATCTTGGCGTAGCTTATAACTTCGCGGAGCTCCTCGACGGTTTTGCTGCCGGCGTTGGGGTTCATGGCCTTGAGGAAGGGGAGACCTGCGCCGTCGATGTCCATTGCGGCGGCGAAGATGCCGCTTTCGTTGAGGACGTCGAGCTTTTCCTTAACGGCCTCAACGTTCCAGGGCTTGATGGTGGGGATGCCCATGCCGCCCACCTTGGCCATCGCGGCGGCGGCGCGCTTCATTATCTCCGGGTCGACGCCGTCGCCGGTGAATGCGGCGGAGCCGCACTCGACGGACGCGGGGATGATGATGTCGTTGTAGGAAAAATCGTCATAGAGGTCGCCGTAGTGCATAGTGAGCGCGCCGATGGGGGCGATGAATATGGGCAGGTCGAACTTGTGGCCGTTGAACTCAAAGGTGGTGTCCGGCTCGTCGTTGGAGCAGATGGTGTCCATGTTCACAAACACGCGCTGCCAGGCGTCATAGTTCCTCGCGGCGCCGTTGCCGGGCTGCTTGGAGCCGGGGCCGGGCATGGAGTTGCCGCAGGCCTTGCCGTTGCAGACAGGACATGCCTTGCAGTACGGGCCGACGAGGCCGCGGGCCTTCTCGAGCATTTCGTTGTAGTTCATAGTGAATGACCTCCGTTTACGTTTATATGTTATTTACTCCTTGACAAGCACGGAAAGGCCCTCAACGACGTGAAAGCCGTTTCTCTCATAAAAGAGCCGGGCGGGGAAGGAAAACTCGGTGTTAAGCAGCATACCGGATACACCCTGCCCGGCACATAGAGCCTCTATACGGTTCAAAAAGAAGCTGCCGATGCCGCGCCGCTGATGTGCCGGAGCGACGCAGAACTGGTCTATGTAATACTCCACGCCGCCGAGATACGGCTTTTTCATGCCGATGCTCATTGCGGCCGGAGCATCGTCCGACAGGCAGACGAAGCACATGGAGCCCTCGAGCTCCAGGAAGCGCAGAAGATAGGCGCTGACATCGTCCGGACCAGACGTGTCATTCCATGGCTCGGCGGAAAAAGCAGCGATAAAGATTGCAGTGCAAGCGCCTATATCGTGTTCTTCCATGACTTTTACTCTCAGATGCATTATTTACACCTATACTGCAAGTACATGTAAAACTTATCAATTCGCGCGGAAAATGTCAACAGGAAACGAGGCCGGTGCCGTCAAAGTCCGGGATGGCGTCCTCTCCGCTGGCGTCCGGCTCTTGATAATACCCGTCCTCTATCCCGGCGTCGAGCAGGTATTCATAAAGCATCTGCGCTGATGCGGCGTCCACCGCGGAGCTCAGTTCGGGGAAGCGCTCACCTACGCCGGGCATCGGGGTGTACTGGCTCATGAGCGAAAACAGCACCTGCCCGGGCAAGAACTCCTCCGCGACCCAGTCAATGACGCGCAGGCTGTTTTCTATGTTCCCGGGGAGTATGAGGTGGCGGATAAGCACGCCGGAGCACAGCAAGCCGTCCCCATCCATTTTGAAATCACCGGTCTGGCGATACATTTCGCGTATCGCCGCGGCGGCAACCTCGGGGTAGTCCGGGGCACGGGAGTATTTTGCGGCGGGGTGGGGGAGGGCGTATTTATAATCCGGCATATACACCTGCACGAGCCCCTCAAGCAGCCGCAGCGACTCCACGGTCTCATATCCTGAGGAGTTCCACACCACGGGGATGCCGAGGTCCAGCCCGGAGAGCGCCTCGGCAATCGGGCGGACGAAATGCGAGCCGGTGATAAGATTTATATTGTGTACGCCGCTGTCCCGCAGGCGGAGCATGACCTCGCGCAGCCGCTCCACGCTCAGCTCGACTCCGTTTTCGCCGCCGGATATGGCGGCGTTCTGGCAATAGGCGCAGCCGAGCGAGCAGCCTGTGAAGAAAATAGCTCCGCTGCCACGAGTGCCGGAAATGCAGGGCTCCTCGCCATAGTGCGCCGCGGCGCGCGCAGCTCGCGGCAGATACGGCGAACGGCAGGCGCCCAGGACGCCTGATTCGCGGTCAGCGCCGCAGCGGCGGGGGCAGTCAAGGCATGCGCTCAAAAGCCAAGCGCCTCCCTCGTGTGCGTATAAGGCTCGCGCGGGACGCTCATCGGCTTCATCCGGCCGCTGGCCATGCCCTTGGCGGCCAGCTTGAGCATCTTTTTAATAGTATACTTGCTCTCCCCGGCGAAGCGCTCCGCGCGGTCGTAGCTCACTGTCTCGCACTCGAAGCCGAGGCGGGTGATCAGCCCGCGCAGGAAAAGGTCGTCGCCGTGGTAGAGGGCGAGGGCGTCCAGCGCCTCGGGCCCCATGAGCCGGAAGTCGGCGTGGTCGTATATCAGGCTCGAGCCGAACATGCGCATGATGCGGTAGTAGGCCCGGGCAGTGGTGCGCTTCAAAAAGGTGTCCGTCTCCCTGCTTGCGCGGACGCCGCAGACTATATGCGCGCCATGCTCACGCTTTTCGGCCATTGCGTCGATCGCGCTGACGTCGTCCTGCAGGTCGGCGTCTATTGAGATCGCAACGGCGCGCTCATCGCGCGCGGCCATAAGTCCCTCGGTCAGCGCGGTCTGGTGCCCGCGGTTGCGGTCGAGGGAGAGGCCGGTAAAAATGTTGTCGCGCCCGTGAGCGTCCTTTATCAGCTTCCAGGTGCTGTCCGCGGAGCCGTCGTCCACAAAAAGTATGCGGCTCGCGGGCGAGGCAATGCCTCGATCCATCAGAGAGGTGAGCTTGTCCCGGAGGCGCTTCATAGTCTCCGGCAGGACCTCCTCCTCATTGTAACAGGGTACTACTATAAAATACTTTTCCATAAAGGGCTTACCCCCCAACAGTTCTGCGGGTATTATAGCGCCTTTTGCCGCAGTATTCAATATGGAGAGGTATTTAAGTCAAGTTCAATAACTTCTTTTACAGAAAATTAAATAAAATCTATACTTTTATGGTATTATTGGTATTGTAAAATTGTGCGCAAGGTAGTAAAATGTCTCTGGCCGAATTATGGGTAACGATACAAACGTATGTAACGAGTTGGGAGGCGCCGGGGTGGTTGATATCGTGCTTGTTGAACCGGAGATACCAAACAACACCGGGGCCATAGCCCGCACCTGCGCCTGCACTGGCGCAAGGCTGCACCTGATCAAGCCGCTGGGGTTCGACATATCGGACAGCGCAGTGAAGCGTGCGGGGCTTGATTACTGGTACCTCGTCGACATGCGGGTATATGACAGCCTTGACGAGTACTTCAAGTTCAACGGGGACAGCAATCTATATCTCACGACCACCAAGGCCCCGAGGAGCTACGCGGAGTGCGACTGGAGTGGGGACGTCACGCTTATGTTCGGCAAGGAGACCGCCGGCCTGCCCGAGTGGCTGCGGGAAAAATACCGCGACCGCTGCGTGCGCATACCAATGGTGTCCGAGGCGAGAAGCCTCAACTTATCAAACGCTGCTGCGATACTCACCTATGAGGCGCTGCGGCAGCAGGGATTCAAGGGACTGTTAAACTACGGAAATATGAAACAGGAGGATTAGCATGAACTACAACAAGAAAACCGTGCATGACTTCGACCCGAAGGGCAAGAAGGTCCTTCTCCGCTGCGACTTCAACGTCCCCCAGAACAAGGAGACCGGCGAAATCACCAGCGATAAGCGCATCGTCGCCGCTCTGCCCACAATCAAGTATCTGCTCGACAACGGCGCCGCCGTCATCGCCTGCTCCCACCTCGGCAAGCCCAAGGGCGAGTGGAAGGAGAGCCTTTCCCTCAAGCCCGTGGCCAAGCGCCTGAGCGAGCTGCTGGGCATGGACGTCATCATGGCCGCCGACATCATCGGCGAGGACGCCAAGGCCAAGGCCGCGGCCCTGCAGCCGGGCCAGCTCATGCTGCTTGAGAACCTCCGCTTCGACAAGCGCGAGGAGAAGAACGACCCCGAGTTTGCAAAGGAGCTCGCCTCCATGGCCGACGTTTATGTGTCCGACGCTTTCGGCACCGTGCACCGCGCCCACGCCTCCACCGCCGGCGTTTCCGCCTATCTGCCCGCCTACGCCGGACTGCTCGTGGAGAAGGAGATCTCCATCATGGGCAAGGCCCTTGAGGATCCCGCGCGCCCCTTCGTCGCCATCCTCGGCGGAGCCAAGGTCAGCGACAAGATCGGCGTCATCAACAACCTGCTGGAGAAGGCCGACACCATTATTGTCGGCGGCGGCATGGCCTACACCTTCAAGATGGCCCAGGGCCACACCATCGGCAAGAGCCTGCTCGAGGCCGACCGCGTTGACTACGCCAAGGAGATGATGGCGAAGGCCCAGGCCAAGGGCGTCAAGCTGCTGCTGCCCATTGACAACGTCTGCGCCGCCGAGTTTGCCAAGGACGCCGAGCCCGTCGTCACCGGCGAGGACATCCCCGACGGCCTGATGGGCATGGACATCGGCCCCGAGACCGTAAAGCTCTACTGCGACGCCGTAAAGGGCGCCGGTACCGTCGTGTGGAACGGCCCCATGGGCGTGTTCGAGTTCCCCAGCTTCGCCAACGGCACCTGGGCCATGGCCAAGGCGGTTGCCGAGAGCGGCGCGGTTACCATAGTCGGCGGCGGCGACAGCGCGTCCGCTGTTGAGAAGAGCGGCTATGCCGACAAGATTACCCACATCAGCACTGGCGGCGGCGCTTCCCTTGAGTTCCTCGAGGGCCTCGAACTGCCTGGTGTCGCCTGCCTGCTCGATAAATAATTAAGGAGCGCTCCGCATGAACAGGAAATACCGCAAGGCGATTATCGCCGGGAACTGGAAGATGAACAAGCTGCCCTCCGAGGCCAAGCCCTTCGTCGAGGAGCTTCGCGCTGCGATGCCGAAGGAAAAGACCTGCGAGACGGTCCTCTGCGTCCCGTTCCCGATTATCCCCGCAATGGCCCGCGCGATGCGCGACAGCCGCATAGCCTACGGCGCGCAGGACGTGTCCGAGCACGCCTCCGGCGCGTACACCGGCGAGGTGTCCGCCGCCATGCTGGCCAATCTGAAGGTCAAGTACTGCATCGTCGGCCACAGCGAGCGGCGGCAGTACCACGCCGAGACAGACTCGGCCGTGAACGTCAAGGCCAAGGCCCTTCTCGACGAGGGGATCACCCCCATCATCTGCGTGGGCGAGAGCCTTGAGCAGCGCGAAAAGGATCTGACGAACGAGTTCGTTGCGTATCAGGTGAAGGCTGCCCTCGCCGGGTTCGACGCCCGCGCGGCCAAGCACTGCGTGATAGCCTACGAGCCCATCTGGGCCATCGGCACCGGCCGCACCGCCACCGCCGAGCAGGCGCAGGAGGTCTGCCACCTCATCCGCAGCGTGATCCGCGAGCTCTATGACGCCCGCGTGGCCCGCGCGGTGAGCATCCTCTACGGCGGCAGCATGAACGCCAAGAACTGTGCCGAGCTCCTTGCCCAGCCGGACATAGACGGCGGGCTCATCGGCGGCGCTTCCCTCAAGACCGAGGACTTCTCGAGGATCATCAGCGCGACCGAGGAAGAGGAGTGAGCGCATGGAGAACGTAAAACCGGCCGCACTCATAATCCTTGACGGCTACGGAATAGGCGAGCCGAACGACGGCAACGCCATCTATCTCGCCAAGACGCCTGTCATGGACAAGCTCCTTGCCTGCTGCCCGCACACTCAGCTCTCCGCCAGCGGCCTTGACGTCGGCCTGCCGGAGGGGCAGATGGGCAACAGCGAGGTCGGCCACACGAATATCGGCGCCGGGCGCGTTGTCTATCAGGATCTGCCCAAAATAAGCAACGCCATAGCTGACGGGAGCTTTTTCACCAATCCGGCCTATGTCAAGGCAATGGACGACGCCAAAGCCTCCGGCGGGGCGCTCCATGTGCTCGGGCTGCTGTCCGACGGCGGCGTGCACAGCCACATCACGCACATCTTTGCCATCCTCGAGATGGCGAAGCAGCGCGGCCTCGAGCGCGTGTATGTCCACTGCTTCCTCGACGGGCGCGACGTGAGCCCCAAGAGCGGCGCGGGCTTTGTCCAGCGCCTGGCCGACAAGTGCGCCGAGCTTGGGAACGCGAAAATCGCCACGATTCAGGGGCGTTTCTGGGGCATGGACCGCGACAAGCGCTGGGAGCGCGTGCAGAAGGGCTATGACGCCATAGTCCGCGCCGCCGGCACACAGAACGCAGACCCCGTTGCCGCGGTGGAGCAGAGCTATGAAAACGGCGTGACCGACGAGTTCGTCGAGCCCGTCGTCTGCTGCCCGGAGGGACACATAAAGTCCGGCGACAGCGTGATTTTCATGAATTTCCGCCCCGACAGGGCGCGCGAAATGACCTGGGCGCTCACCGGCAACCTGCCGGAGGGCGCGGAGCTCGACACCGAGGAGCTCAAGCTCTCGTACGTCTGCACCGCGCAGTACGACGCGGCGCTCACCCTGCCGATAGCCTTCCCGCCCGAGGAGCTCGAGGGCACGATAGGCGAGTATGTCAGCTCCCTCGGCCTGACGCAGTACCGCGTGGCCGAGACGGAGAAATACGCGCACGTCACCTTCTTCCTGAACGGCGGCGTTGAGAAGCAGTACCCGCTCGAGGAGCGCGAGCTGATCCCCAGCCCGAAGGAGTATCCCACCTACGACCTCATCCCCGAGATGAGCGCCGAAAAGGTAAAGGACGCGCTCGTGGCCCGGATGGATAAGGGCGGCTGCGCCATGTATGTCTGCAACTTCGCAAACTGCGATATGGTCGGCCACACCGGCGTTATCCCCGCGGCGGTAAAGGCCGTGGAGACGGTGGACCGCTGCCTCGGCGAGGTCGTTGAGGCCTCCAAGCGCAACGGGATCACGCTGATCGTCACCGCCGACCACGGCAACGCCGACAGGATGGTGGAGCCGGACGGCAGCCCCAACACTGCCCACACCACCAACCTTGTCCCGCTTGTCATTGTCGGGACGGGCGAGCTCAAGCTCCGCGAAGGCGGCAGGCTGGCGGATATAGCTCCCACTCTGCTGGAGCTCATGGGCCTCGGCAAGCCGGAGGAAATGACCGGCACGTCACTTATTGAGAAGTAACCCCTAATTTTAATATTAAGGAGAATCGACATGAAAGAGTATTTTGAGATCGTTGATGTCACCGGGCGCGAAATTATGGACTCCCGCGGCAACCCGACCGTCGAGGTCGAGGTCACCCTCGACGACGGCACCGTCGGCCGCGCCGCCGTGCCCTCCGGCGCCTCCACCGGCGTGCACGAGGCCTGCGAGCTCCGCGACGGCGACAAGAGCCGTTACCTCGGCAAGGGCGTGACCCGCGCCGTTGAGAACGTCAACACCGAGATCGCCGAGGCCCTTCTTGGCCTGAACGCCCTCGACCAGCCCTCCATCGACAAGATGCTCATTGAGCTTGACGGCACTCCGAACAAGTCCCGCCTGGGCGCCAACGCTATTCTCGGCGCGTCCCTCGCCTGCGCCCGCGCTGCCGCCACTGCCCTCAACATGCCGCTTTACAACTACATCGGCGGCGTGAACGCCAAGACCCTGCCCGTGCCCATGATGAACATCCTCAACGGCGGCGCCCACGCCACCAACAACGTCGACATCCAGGAGTTCATGGTCCTGCCCGTCGGCGCGAAGAGCTGGAAGGAAGCCCTCCGCATGTGCTCCGAGGTGTTCCACAACCTCAAGAGCGTCCTGAAGGAGAACGGCACCCCCGCCGCCGGCGTCGGCGATGAGGGCGGCTACGCCCCGAACCTGAAGAAGGACGAGGATGCCTTCAAGTGCATCGTCGCCGCCATCGAGAAGAGCGGCTATAAGCCCGGCGAGGACTTCATGCTCGGCATCGACGCCGCCGTCTCCGACTGGTACAACGCCGATGAGGGCACCTACACCCTGCCGAAGGCCAAGAAGACCATGACCCGCCAGCAGATGGTCAACATGTGGAAGAAGTTTGCCGACACCTACCCGATCATCTCCATGGAGGACTGCATGGGCGAGGACGACTGGGAAGGCTGGAGCATGCTCACCAAAGCCCTCGGCGACCGCGTGCAGCTCGTCGGCGACGACCTGTTCGTCACCAACGTCGAGCGCGTAAAGACCGGCCTCGAGAAGCACGTTGCCAATTCCGTCCTGATCAAGGTCAACCAGATCGGCACCCTGACCGAGACCCTCGACACCATCCAGCTCGCCAACCGCCACGGCTACACCACCGTTGTCAGCCACCGCTCCGGCGAGACCGAGGACACCACTATCGCCGACCTCGTCGTTGGCCTCAACGCCGGCCAGATCAAGACCGGCGCCCCCAGCCGCACCGACCGCGTCTGCAAGTACAACCAGTTGCTCCGCATCGAGGAAGAGCTCTTCGACGTCGCCCAGTACGCCGGCAAGGACGCCTTCTTCAACCTCAGCAAGTAATCGCGTTCATACCAAAAAACACCCCGGGATTTTCCCGGGGTGTTTTGTTCGTGTTTGGGCCGGCGGGCCTTGCGCGCCTGCCGCGGCGGATGGTATACTTGAAAAAAGGAGGTTT
>LBJMR02800__coassemble_253_pt1 | contig 52210 bp, 49 predicted proteins | sample LBJMR02800__metabat2_low_PE_004 | metagenome-assembled genome bin LBJMR02800
CGAGAGGTGGCCGAGTTCTTCATGTACGAGTACGACAAGAGACACGCGAGGTATCTGCTGGAAGCGAAGCTCGACGTGGCAGACGTCATCGACTACACCGACGCGCGCAACGAGGCAGAGGTCCTTCAGGAAATGGCGGTGTATGACGTTAGAGTCTTGGACGAGCTTGATGAATAAGGAGGGCGGGCATATGGCACGAAAAAATCCAAAGAACCCAGATGCCACCCGCCCCCTCTCCTGCGTCCTTTACATCCGCGTATCGACCAAGCTCCAGGTCGAGAAGGGCGAGTCGATAGACGCCCAGCGATTCGAGCTGACCCGGTACGCCGAGGCGCACGGCATGCGCGTGCTCGGAGAATACGTGGACGCAGGCTTCTCCGGCAAGAACGTGCGCGGGCGACCTCAGTTTCGCCAGATGCTCGATGACATCATCAAGGAGCAGCCGGGCAGGCGCCCGACGTACGTGCTCGTGTTCAAGCTGTCGCGCTTCGGGCGCAACGCCGCCGACACGTGGAACTCGCTTCAGATGCTCCAGGACTACGGCGTGGAGCTGTGCTGCGTCAAGGACGGCATCGACTCCGCCACGACAATGGGCAAGGCGATGCTTTCCATCGCCGCCGTGTTCGCCGAGATGGAGCGCGACAACATCCGCACCCAGACCATGAGCGGGCGCGCGGAGAAGGTGCGCAAGGGCTACTGGAACGGCGGGCAGGCTCCGTACGGCTATCGGCTCGTGGACCGGGGCGGCAAGTTCAAGGAGCTTGCGGTCGATGAGGGCGAGGCGAAGGTCGTCCGCAAAATCTTCCAGATGTACGCCTACGAGAACAAGGGGGCCATGGCGATAGCCGCGTGGCTGAACAACCACGGCGTGAGGAAGGACGCCCGGGGCAACGCGACCATGGAAACCTTCGGCGCACCACGATAGCCCGAATGGTTGTCAACCCCGTGTACGTAGGAAAGATTGCCTATGGGCGCAGGCGCACCGAGGTCATCGAGGGCACGCGCGGCGAGACGCACGTGGTGAAGAGCGACGGGTACGAGGTCTACGACGGCAGGCACGAGGCAATCATCGACGAGGCGACCTGGGCGGCCGCCCAGGCAATCGTGGGCACTCGGAAGCCGAACGCCAAGAGGCACGACGACGGGCACGTGAACCTGCTGAACGGGCTGCTCGTGTGCCCGGAGTGCGGGCGCAAGATGTCCTCGCACCCGAACCGGGGAAAGGTCAAGAAGGACGGCACGCGGGGAAAGACCACCTACACGTACTACTGCCCGCACACGTCGAAGGCACGTGGGGCGACCTGTACCTTCAGTCGCCAGTATCCGCAAGAATACGTGGACGCCGAGGTCATAGAGATGGTGAAGCTGGCGTCGCGTTCGGACGCGTTCGTGGAGGCACTGCGTCGCCGCATCAACGACAAGACCGACGTGGAGCAGTTGCGCGAGGACGCCGAGCGCATCGGGCGCGAGCAGGCGGCTAACGACAAGCGCATGCGCATGCTCATGAACCAGATTGACGCGCTTGACCTCGCCGACCGAAGCTATGAGCGCAAGTTTAGCGACCTGCAGAGGCGGCTGGATGACCTGTACGACCGCGATGCCGGCTTCCAGGAGGCGTTGGAGGAGACGCAGGCTAAAATAGCCGCTGCGGACATGCGCAGGGTTGGGGAGCGCAAGCTGCTGGACGAGCTTGACCGCATCCCCGAGCTTCTGGAGGAAGCGGATGAGCAGACGCGCTTCGACATCGTGCACGAGGCGGTGAGCGAGGTCCGCATCCTGGCGGATAGGAACCCGCGCAAGGAGCGCGTGGTGCAGAGCGTCACGTTCAAGTGCGCGGTGCGCTTCTTCTGGGAGGAGGTTCCCGGCGAGGCGGATGGGTATACGGCGGTAACGCCCGACTCGTTTGATGCGGATAGAAATTTCCGAGATGACGAGACACACGTTGAGACGATTGTAATAATGTCAGTATTGCATTCTTGAACAGCTTTCAGCCGGGGTATGGGCTGAAAGCTATGATAGCGCCTCAATTTTCTGCAGATTTCTCCACAATAAATTCACAATTCGGTGTTATACTCCTCCATGGTGATTGCTTATGAAAAACATACTTATTGTGGAAGATGAGCCCGATATTCAAGAGCTTCTGTGCGCCTATCTTCGTGACGCAGGGTACGAAACCGTGACGGCCGGGGATGGAGCCGCTGCGCTCTCTCTTTTCCGTTCTAAGTCCTTCGATCTTATCCTACTGGACATAATGCTGCCTAAAATAGACGGCTTTGGCGTCTGTGAGGCGATTCGTCGGCAGTCGCAAGTCCCAATTCTCATGCTCACCGCTCTCGACGGCGAAGACCGGCAGCTGCGTGGTTTCGGTCTGGATATAGATGACTACATAACAAAGCCATTTTCAATGCCCGTATTGCTCGAAAAAATCAGGGTTATCCTCCGGCGCGGCGGCGGTGCCGGTACGGACAGCATACTGCATTACCGCGACATAAGCATTGATCTTGAAACTCACGAAGCAACTCTGAACGGGCGTCCGCTTGAGCTGACGGCACGCGAATTTGAGCTGCTTCACACCTTTATTTCCGCCCCCGGCCGTGTGTTTACCCGCAAGGTGCTGCTCTCTAAGCTCTGGGGCTATGACTTTTATGGCGATGAGCGTGTGGTGGACAGCCACATAAAAAACCTTCGTCACAAGCTTGATCCCAGCTATATCGAAACAGTGAGAGGGGTTGGCTACCGTGTTGCGAAAGAAGCTCGGTGAGAGCCTCACGGCCCGTATTTTTCTCATAACTGTCGTTATCCTGCTGTTTGCTGGCGCTGTAACTTTTGGCCTCATAGCCTTCGCCACCCCGGTGACCTACACATCTGTGATAAACGAAGACCTGACAAGGCAGGTCAGCGCACTCGTATCTCGTCTTGCAGATACGAAGCTTGAGGAAAGCGGCCCTCTGCTTGACGACTTTATTCTCGCCTCCGGAGCATCTGTTATGGTTTTCGGGCCGGACGGACAGCTTGCTGATACAGGATCACAGCTGGTGAGCCAGCTGCTTTATTCTGACGAATCCACCCTGGTAACTTCCTCCGGCGAAGACGATGTCGGCACCGTTCAGGCGACCGACACCGGTGAAAATGCGGTTTCTGTGGCCATCACGATGTCTGAGCAGGCGAGTGTAACAGCTGAAGTTCATTTTGCCGGCCGTGCGGAAGCCTATTCTCTATATGTAGCTCCACGCATGCAGGCGGAAAACCTCGCCGTGCGCGCCCTGATACAGATGGCCCCATATCTCCTGCTGGTACTGCTGGCTTTTTCTCTTCTCTGCGCCTTTCTGTATTCCCGTTATATCACCAGGCCGATCGTCAGTCTCAGCGGCATTGCGGGAAAAATGGCAGAGCTGGATTTCAACTGGGAGTGCGGCGATCAGCGCCGTGACGAGATAGGAACCCTCGGCCGTAGCCTGAACCGTATGTCCCGGCGCCTGTCTGCCGCCCTTACAGAGCTGGAGGCGGCAAACCACTCCCTGAGGAGCAAGGTAGAGCAGGAACGGGAGCTGGACCGCCAGCGCATGGCGTTTTTCTCTGCTGCTTCACACGAGCTGAAAACGCCGCTCACCATCCTGAAGGGCCAGCTCTCCGGTATGCTGGAGGGTATCGGTGTATACAGGGACCGCGACAAATATCTCCTCCGTTCACTTCAGGTAACCGGGCGCATGGAGGCCCTCATACGTGAACTTCTCGATATTTCACGTATGGAAGGCGGAAACGTGCCCATCGCAAAATCGGAAGTGGACTTGCAGCCCCTTATCAGGGAGCAGCTAACACTTCACTCGGGGCTGTTCGAACAGCGTGCTCAGCGCGTCATATCCTCATTAGACAGCGGCGCAACAGTAATCGGTGATACCTCGCTTCTGGGCAAGGCAGTCGGCAACCTGCTCTCCAACGCATCGCTTTACTCCCCGGAAGGTGCAGAAATACGTGTGTGGTGCGGCCTGCTGAACGTCTTCCCTGCCCTGACGGTTGAAAACACCGGCGCACACATTCAGGATAGCGCCCTGCCACATCTCTTCGAAGCCTTTTACCGTGAAGAGAATTCACGCAACCGCAGTACCGGGGGCAGCGGTCTCGGGCTGTACCTCGTGCGCATGATACTCGAGCGCCACGGCGCAGAATGTAGAATAGAAAACACCCCTGACTGCGTACGAACTTCAGTTGTGTTCAGGAAGTGATTCCAATATCAGGAAGGCGGCCCCGATCACGAGGCCGCCTTCCTCTGCCGTATTTCACTGTAAATGAGTTTGACTCCATATATGCCGGATATCAGGAGAATAATGTCCTCATATGCGCTAAAGAACACTGACTTTATTCCCGTCAGTCCCCAAATCGTCAGAAGGGAAAGTATGAGCAGTTTTTTTCTGCAGTAGCAGGAATATACCGCTATGCTCAGACAGGCCGCGGGGCACGGCATTATGTGTGTCACCATTTTGGGGAATGAGTTTCCAAGAAGCAATGACACGATCGGATAAAGCAAATACATAGCCAAAAGCACCGCAGCAAATCTGTCCGGCTTTTTCAGGCAATCCTCGCGGTCGTGTATGCCATCATATGCAAGCAGCGCCCCGCTCAAAAGGAACAGCGGAAGCGCGAAATACATTTGTATAGGCTCCGTACCGTATACGGCAAAAAATACAACTCCGATAAACAAATTCAGGACTCCGAGGGCCAGCTTTGCAAGCCACTTGACTTTTCCTGCGTAGGACAGCGTAATAGCCGTCGCTGCAAATGCCAGCATGATTGCCTGCAGTGGAACTGTGTGCTCATTGTAATCCCCTATGGCGTCCCAAAATACCTGTGCGATCATCTCGAGCCCCCAGCCAGTTAGTTATACCATATCACACAGTCTGCCTGTTTGCAACAATTCGCGGTATGTGCCCTTCGCTATGCCTTACCTTAACGCACTTCTCCACATAAATCACATGCCTGCTGCAAATCAACTTCAATTATCGCTGATATCCTTCAGCTATCCCAAGCAGAAAGGATACCGCGTTTTATGGACATCAAAATCAAAAACGTCAGCATGACTTATCCCAACGGGAAACAGGCGCTTAAAAACCTGAGCCTCGACCTTCGCTCACCAAGCCTTGTTGGTCTGCTGGGCCCAAACGGTGCCGGCAAATCGACTCTGATGAAGTTGCTTGTTGCAGCGCTAATGCCAACTTCAGGCACAATTGAGGCTGACGGGCAGTCGCCTGCCAAAGACGACAGGCTGCTCAAGTCACGGCTCGGATACCTTCCACAGGACTTTGGGCTATTTGACGAGCTGAGTGTAGCCCAGTTTTTAGACTACATGGCCGCGCTGAAGGGCCTGCGTGACCCCGCTTCCGCCGTCAGTGAGGCGATACGCAAAGTAAATCTCGAGGAAAAGGCCAAAGCACGCATACGCACGCTGTCCGGCGGACAGCGGCAGCGCGTCGGCATAGCCCAGGCCCTGTTGGGCAGCCCTCCCTTCCTGATTTTCGACGAGCCCACAGTCGGCCTCGATCCCGAGGAGCGCATACACTTTCGCAACCTGTTCTCCCAGGCTGCGCAGGACACCCTCGTACTGCTCTCCACTCACATCATTGAGGATGTACAGTCAGTCTGTGACCGAATTGTGGTGATAAACGATGGCAAGATCCTCTTTACCGGTACTCCCGAGCACCTGATAGGCTCCGCCTCCGGCCATGTTGGCGTGTTTCTGGAAAAGGACGCCTCCGAGGAGCAGGGACTGCACATAACCGCACGCGTGAACACCAGTCATGGTGTACGGTGCCGGGCAGTGGCTGACACCCTGCCCCCTTATGTAAGCCCTGATGAGCCCACGCTTGAGGACGCATATCTTTACCTGATTTCAAGGGAGGCCGCGAAATGAGGATGCTGCGCATTTTTTCCCTTGAGCTGCGCAGGCTGATGAAAAGCCGCCTGTCCTGTCTGGTAATGCTTCTTACCGTGCTTTCCCCTCTTACCGGGCTTATTCTTTACAAGCCTGCCACAGCCAGCACGATGCTCTCCATGTATCTCGCGAATCCGGCGCTCGCAGGCGGCGTCGCCGGAGGTATACTGTTCGGGCTGCTTACCGTGTTTGAGTTCGACCGGGTAAACCGCAGCCGGACGGAAATGCTTATAGACCCGGCTGTTTCTCCTCTGAGCATGGCCCTCGTGCGCCTCGCAGCGCTTTTTGCCGTCTCCCTGCTGACACTGCTTGTGACGATGCTGATATGGCTGCCTGTGAGCATGAAGCTTATAGGCTCTGTTTTCAGCTGGCTGAATTATATCCTGGCGTACCTTCTATTCATGGGCCTCGCCCTGCCTCTCTGCATACTCGCGGCGTCCAGTGCTTATCAGTTTACGCGGCGGTCCGATCTGTCAATAGTACTCTTCGCCGCTCTCGCTGCCCTAAGCCTTACAATTTGGGCCGACAGCTGGCAGCTCTGCTGGCTGAACCCCTGCGTATGGGCACTGTCGGACGATTTCTCCAATTTCCGTATATTCCGCTCCGTCGCCTATATGCGCCTCACCTGCCTGGCTGCTTTCTCTGGTGTCTGGGCACTCTCGTGGCTATGTATACGCCTGCACGGCAAGAGTGCGCTCGGCTCCTTCACGCGCAGTGCACGGCGTGTATATCGCCCGGCGATCGCTGCGCTGCTGCTCACCGGCTCTGTGACGGCTTACGCGGAGCAGCCGATTATTGACAACAGCAACCCGGACCAGACTGTAATGTCATTTTACGAGCTGGCCTACGCGGACGGCGTCGTATGCACCGGCCGCACGGCGAGTGTTCGGCCTGAAACCTCGTCCGGCACTCTAAGCGGTACTGCTTCGTATATGTTCGAAAACACTTCCGGGCAGGAGCAGACAGTGTACTTCGGCGTCAAGCCCGGCTATGACATCATCTCCGTGAGTGCAAACGGCGAGAACACCAGCTACACGGTAAGCAACTATCAGGAGTTTAACGAGGCGCTTTTGGAGATCACAATACCTGCCTCCGAAAGCGTTGAACTCGTGATCGAGTACGGAGGCTATCCGCGCGAGGATCGGAACATGTCCACCATGCAGGGCAGCTCGGAGATAAGCTCAGAATACATCTGCCTTGAAAATGCTGCTCTTGCCCCAAGGTTGATTAATGTGCTCCCCGACGAAAACATGTATCCTTCAGTTATCGAAATCATCGTTCCCAGCGCCATGACCGTGATCCCATTCGGGTCGAGCGATGCAGAGATTATCAGCACAAACGGCGACGGCACATCAACCTGGCGCTATGAAACCAACGGCACCGGAGGCATTCTCTATGCCGGCGATTACATACGCACGGACATAGAAGCCGGAGGCATAACGATCGAGTTCTACTACGGGCGCAAGCATCAGGCAGTAATGGAATCAGCCGGTGCGGCCAACGCTGTAAAGGCTGTCGTAGACTACTGCACTGAGCACTACGGCCCGCTGTCCTTCGGTTCCGGAGGGTCCTTGAAGCTGATCCAGAGCCGGGTAACGGGCGGCGGCTATGCAACTAACGGCGCCAGTCTGCTGGACGAGTCCGACTTCACCGCCGACAACCTGAGCGACTCCGGTAAGGGTGCCGGGGCCGGTGAGGTTATGATACACGAAGTCGTCCACCAGTGGTGGGGACTTGGAAACATGTTCGACTCCTCGGACAGCTCGAGTCCGTGGTCTGCTGAGGGCCTCACAGTTTACACAACCTACCGCATAGTCAAAGAGCTCTATGGTGAGGAATACGCCCGCGCCAACTATATTGAGCATTGGCAGGAAGCCGTAAACAGTTACTATCTGAACTTCTATGTCCGCAACCCGGAATACCTGGACTCTCTGCCTGAGGCCGAACAGCTTGAAATTTCAAACAGCCTCTCCTATGTTCGCCAATACTGCGAGATGCCGCTCAAGATATTGAAGGCAGAGCAGCTTGTCGGCGGCGAGGAGGCTATGGACGAGATCCTTAACGGCCTTTTCAACCGGGAGCTTGACTATTTATACCCATACCTGACCTATCAGAATTTTCTGGACGCCTGCGGGCTGACCGAGGAGGATTTGGACCTTGCTTAAAATATATCTCTATGAATGCCGGCGACTGCTGTGGAACAAGTTCTTTTTTGGACTTCTTGCAGTTCTGCTTTTCTACGGGTGGCAGGTGCTTACCGGCACGACAATACTCGGCGTATCGCATACGGCACCCTTCTCACCGTGGAGCTTCGGCGATTACATATGCCGTATGCTTCCGCTGCTGTGGATAGGAGCGCTGTTTTTCCTGACCTTCTTCATTTCTGCCCGGGCCCGACGCACCGCCGTCCTGACCTGTGCTACGCCAATGCCCCCGCGGCTCTATGCTCTCGCACGTTCCGCTTCCGCACTTACCGGAACCGCGCTTCTGTCACTGTCCTGCCTTGTTGAAGCCGCCGTGTTTTACATGGTCTACTTTGACTGGTTGGACTTGGCTTCACTGCTTTCTCCGTTCCTGTCAGCCATTGTTCCTACGATGCTTTTCGCCATCGGCAGCGGCTGGCTCCTCTGCAGGATACGGCCGTACCTCATATACGCCTATATGCCGCTTCCATTTATAATCCGGCTCTTACCACTACCCGAGGCTTTGTCCCTTCTTAACGGCAGATTTTTCACCGAATATCCCCTCACGCTGAGTGATCTCGACCCCTCGTTTGCACTGCCCGCAACCGTCATTCTTACTCAGTGTATTGTGTTGGCATCAGGTATGGTCATGATCGCAGCACTTCCTGTAAAGAGCCGAAAAGCGTTGGACGCCTAAGCCACACGAATAAATAAAAGCTGCGCCGCTCATTGCGAGCCGCGCAGCTTTCTACTATACTTCATCCGGCAATTTGGCTGTACTCTCCTGCTCACACATCTCCGCCGACAGCTTGCGCCAGAAGGGAACGAAGAGTATTACCGCAACCGTTGTCGCCGTCAGGTCGGCAATCGGAGTTGCCCACACGATGCCTTCAATGCCTATCAGGGCATCCATAAGGAACATAAACGGGATATCCAGACCTCCCTTGCGCAGGAGGGAGAGGATGGACGGTTCCAGCTTTTTCCCCACGGACTGGAAGCACGTTATCGACAGCATCGTGACCGAAATAAACGGCCCGGTGATGCAGATAATGCGCTGGAACAGCTGTCCGTACCTTATCGTCTCCTCATCGTCTATAAACGCCCTTACTATCGGTGCGGCGCATGTGAATAGCAAAATAGCGCCGATCACGGCAATGCTCAGACTTATAGCAAAATCTACTTTTATGGATTTCATCATCCTGCGATAGTTTTTTGCGGCAAAGTTGTATGCAATCAGCGGCAGCACGCCCTGAGACATGCCCGTAGCCACGGCGAAGGCTATCATATCCACTTTTTTCGCCACGCCAAGGCCTGCAATTGCGGCATTCGAGTAACCGGACATCAGCTTGTTCAGCGTTATGTTTGAGAGAACTGCCATCATATTCATAAGGCTGCTCGGAAGCCCCACCAGAACGACCTCGCGCGGGATTCCAAGCTTGAGGGTGTAATACTTCGGGTTCAGGCATATCTCGCTGTCCCTTCCCCTGCGGAGCACGAGGGCAAGGAAATACACGCTTGCAACGGCGTTGGATATCATGGTTGCGATTGCCGCGCCAGCTATCTCGAGCCCAAGCGGGAAGATGAAGATCGGGTCGAGAATTATGTTCAGCACGCCGCCGAGGGCCAGTCCGAAGCTCGCCTGAGCGGAGTGGCCCTCAGAGCGCACAAGGTGCGCGAGCACCTGATTGAGTACCGTGGGAACTGCCCCGACCGACACTGTCCAGACGAGGTACTGGCTGCAAAATTCGTATGTCTCCTCGTCTGCCCCTACGGCCGGCAGCAGGGCCGGCCTGATCAGCGCCAGAATTATACCATAAGCCAGCGCTATTGTAACTGCTGTCCATATGCTGAAGGCCGCCGTCTTTCTGGCCTTGTCCCGGTCCCCGATGCCGAGGCTGCGGGAAATCAGGCTTGCCCCGCCTATACCGAACAGGTTAGCAAGCCCTGTCATAAAGATAAACATCGGCAGGCATAGCGAAGCCGCCGCGACCTGGTTTCTGTCGCCTATCTGCCCGATGAAAAACGTGTCGGCCATGTTGTAAATGACCGATATTACCTGGCTTATCACTGTCGGCACCACAAGGGATATTACCGCGCGACCTACGGGGGCGTCCTCGAAGAGTATCTGCTCCTTTGTCTTCACTTTCTCCCCTCCCCGGCCCTGTGCACTCCATCGACTATACATTGTATGGCCTCATGATAGCTTTTGTCTGAGTCCACGGGATAGTGAGAAAAGCCGCCGCTCTCCTCATGCGCCGCGAAGCCGTACATAACCGCACGGAGCATTCTGTGCCAGTGCACAGCCTGCTCACCTGTGAGGCCGTATTGGGAGAGGACGCGTGAGATCGGCCGCACGATCTCCTCTCCTCCCTTTTCGAGCAGCTTGTTGTCGCTCCTCGGCAGGCCCATGATCACACGATATAGCTTGAAGTGCTCGCGCGCGAAGGCCCTGTACGCTTCCGCAAGGGCAAATACTGCCTCGTCGCCGCTCTTCCCTTCCAGCGCCTTCTCTTCTACCGCTACAAGCTTTTCCACGGCATAGAGCCCCACACCCTCCAGCAGGTCGTCAAGGCTCTCCACATGGTTATAGAGCGACGCCGTCTTTATGTCCAGTTTTTTTGCGAGCTCGGCCATTGAAAAGCGGGCAAGCCCATTTTCCTCAATGAGCTCGACCGCGGCCTGCACAACCTTTTCTTTTCCCAGCCCCTGTCTCGGCACGGACACCATCTCCAAAAACTAATTGCATTAGCAAAGTATATACTAACGGCGTTAGCCAGTCAAGCCGCCGAGGGTTAATTTGCATACAAAAATACTGCCCGAGAGGGAAAAATGTCCTCCCGGGCGGTTTTTATATCCGAATTGTCACAGTTTCCACTCTGCGCTCTCCCGCTGGAGCTCCACCATGCGGCGATATGTCCCTCCACGCTCCATGAGTTCCGCCGGGCTGCCCTGCTGGGTCACGCGGCCGTTTTCGAGCACCACGATGTTGTCCGCCCCGGCCACTGTGCGCATCCGGTGCGCAATGACGAGCACGGTCTTGCCTCGCAGCAGCCTTGAGAGCGCGGCCTGCACGGCGCTTTCGTTCTCCACGTCGAGGCTCGCCGTCGCCTCGTCCAACAGTATGACCGGCGCGTCCTTCAGCAGCGCCCTCGCTATCGAAACCCGCTGCCTCTCGCCCCCGGACAGAGTCGAGCCGTTCTCGCCTATCACCGTCTGGTATCCCTGCGGCAGCTTGCGGATGAATTCGTCGCAGCGGGCGGCGCGGGCCGCTGCGAGCACCTCCTCGTCGCTCGCGTTTCTCCTCCCGAGGCGGATGTTCTCCATCACCGTGTCCCTGAAGAGCACAACGTCCTGGAAAACCATCGCGTAGTGCCGCAGCAGCATCTCAGGCTCCACCGCAGAGATATCCACGCCGCCGAGCGTCACGCGGCCGGAATTGACGTCCCAGAACCTCGCCGCGAGCTTGCAGGCCGTGGACTTGCCGCCGCCGGACGGGCCAATAAGTGCTGTAACCTGGCCCTGCTTCGCCGTGAAGCTCACATTTTTGAGCACTCCCTCGTCCTCGCGGTAGGCAAAGCTCACATTCTCAAAGACAATGTCGTAATTTTGGGGGCAGAAATCCTCGCTCCCCTGCTGCACCGGCTGCTCGAGTATCGAGCGCATGCGCTCAATCTGCAGCTTGGCATTGAACACCGCGGCTATGTTCTGCAATACAAGGCCCAGCGGGTCATACAGCCTCGCCGCCGCGAAGAGGAAACCAATGAAAAACAGCACGCTCAGCTCGCCGGAGAGGAGCAGCGCCCCGCCGGTGAGCACTGTCGTAGCCAGCCCGATCCTCAAAAATGCCTGCGCGGAGCAGACGAATACGCCCGTGGCGAGCTCGGAGTTGATGCAGCCGCGCTCCATTTTCCCGAGCCGGTCCTCAAGCTCGGACAGATAGTGCTCCTCTCTGCTGCAGGATTTGATATCGCGGATTGTCTCGAGCCCCTCCTGTATGCAGTCGGTGACCGCCCTCTTGCTGAGTATGCTCTTTGTTCCGAAGGAGTCCTGCAGCTTCTTCGACCCCGCCGTGAGCAGCACCGCCACGGGAACCACCCACAGCACGGCAAGCGCCATGCGCCAGTCGCAGCAGAACATCATTACGCCTATCACAAGCGTAGAAAAAATGGAGGCAAATAGCTGCGGCACATAGTGCGAAAACAGCTGGTCCAGGCTCGAGCAGTCTGAAATCATCGTGCTCGTCAGATCGCTAAGATCCCTCTTGCCGAAAAACGACAGCGGCAGCCTCCTCAGCGTCTCAGCCAGGCTGACTCGCCGGTTCGCGCTCTCCTTATACGTCGCGAGGTAGAGCGAAGCGTACTGGTACCAGTGCAGCACGAACAGCAGCACAAGCAGCGCCGCGCCACCGAGCGTGTAATACCAGAAGCCGTCCATAACCGCGGTCTTCCCGTCCAGCACGTCCAGAAGGTGCATTACCGCCGCCATAATCACGCCTATCGGCAGCATCAGGCTCAGGTTGCAGACAAAGCACCAGAGTACGGCCTTTACAAGGTCCCTCGCGCCCTGCTCGCTCAGGGCAAAAACATGCTGTAATTTCCGTGTCATTCCGCCTGCTCCTTTCCGACCTTCCATTGCGCGCTGCGCTGATAGTCTGCCCACATGCCGGCGTACAGCCCGTTCATTGCAAGCAGCTCGCCGTGAGTGCCGCTTTCGGCAACTTTTCCGTTGTCCATGACGATTATCTTGTTGGCGTTCTGGATGGTTGACAGCCGGTGTGCGATCATGAGCACGGTTTTACCCCGCGTCAGCTTCTCAAACGCCAGCTGTATCTGGTGCTCGTTTTCCGGGTCGGCGAAGGCCGTGGCCTCGTCGAGCACCACGATCGGCGCATCCTTGAGTATGGCCCTTGCGAGAGCCACTCTCTGGCACTCGCCGCCGGAGAGGTAAACCCCCTCGGCGCCGACCACGGTGTCCAGCCCATGCGGCAGCTTTTCAAGTATGTCCGCGCACTGCGCGGCGCGCGCCGCGGCCATAACCTCCTCCCGCGCCGCCTCCGGCCTGCCTGCCCTTATGTTCTCAAACAGGCTCTCCTTGAAGAGCCTCGTGTCCTGGAATACGAAGGCCACGTTCTTCATCAGCTCCGCGCCATCGATTTCCCGGACATCAACGCCGCCTATTTTGATGCACCCGCCCTGCACATCGTAAAAGCGAGGTATCAGGCTTGCCGCCGTTGTTTTTCCGCCGCCGGACGGCCCCACGAGCGCCACTACCTCCCCGGGCCTCACCGAAAAGCTCACTTCGCTCAGCGCCGGGTTTTCCGCGCCGGGATAGGTAAATGTGACGCGCTCAAAGCTCACAGCGGCGTCCGCCGGCCGCTTCGGTGACGCCGGGGGCGACAGCGGCCGCTCATTCATCACCTCGTCCAGCCTTCCCACTGCCTCGTCGGCCTCCATGATCGCCTCGCTCATGTACATGATGCGGTTTATCATGGCCCCGCAGGCAGGGGCGAACAGCGCGTAGAATATGAAGTTCACCAGCGCGGTCCCCACGTCTCCGCCCGAGGCTATAAGCAGCGCCGCGGGGATAAGCAGCGCGAAGGCCCCGTTTATGCACGTCAGGAAGCTGGTCTGCCCGACGCGGCAGCTCATGGCGTACTGGCTTGCCAGGTCGCTGTAGTCCTTTATCGCGTTGTAAAAGGCCTTGAACGAGTATACGGTCTGCTGGAACATCTTCACGACGGGTATGCCCCTGACATACTCCACCGCCTCGCCGCTCATCCGCTCGATCTCACGCTGATAACGGTGGAAAAACCCGGCGTTCTTCCCGCCCATCATCATGCACATGCTCGCAAGCGCGAGCGCCATCGTCAAAAGGCACAGCAGGCCCATGCGCCAGTCGAACAGAAAAAGCATTATGATCCCGGCAACCGGCGTGATAAACGTCGCCGCCAGATCCGGCAGCTTGTGCGCCAGCAGATCCTCGGTGAGGCCCGCGTTGTCGTCGATCAGCTTTCGGATGCGCCCCGACTGCCGGCCGGTGAAAAATCCGAGCGGCAGTGTAAGTACATGCCGCACCGCCGCACGGCGCATGTTTTTCGCAGTCCTGAAGGCCGCGATATGCGTGCACATGAGCGCGGCAAAATAGAGCAGTATGCTGCCCACAGCGAACCATACGGCCATCCAGCCCCACTTTTCTATCCCCGCGGCCGCCGTGACATCCGGGTATATGCTCAGCAGCTCCCTGGCCACCAGCCAGACGCAGAGATACGGCGCCAGCCCGAGCACTGCCGACACCGCGCTCAGCAGGCAGCCGAGTATCGTCAGCTTTTTGTGGCCTCCAGCGTATTTGAGTATGCGGGAAAGGCTGCTCTCCCCTGACCTATTCATATCAACTCCTCCTTCCCTGTAGTTAGTTTTAGCTAACTACAGGGAAGATTATAACGCCTCCCCGGAGCTTCCCGCAACTCCGAAGAGGCGCATTAATCCAAACCGGCCTGCCTTTTATATTCGCTCGGCGTCAGGGAATATATGTCGCGGAACGCGGATGAGAATTTGCTTGCGTTCTGATACCCCACGGCCTCGGCGATCTGCGTTACGCTCATCTCGCTCGAGGTGAGCAGGAACGCCGCCTCCTCCATGCGCCGGCGCTTCAGGTACGAATACGGCGGCTCGCCATAAAGCTCCCGGAAGAGCTTTTTCACCGTGCTTTCGCTCACGCCGTACTCCGCCGCGAGGTCTGCTATCGAGAGGCGCATTTGCAGGTTTTCCGTAAGGCGCTCGCCCATCTCCCTGATGCGCTCGCGCCTGCTGTGCTCGCAGTATGTCAGCGCCAGGCGGCGCATATGCCCGCACCGGTCCCGCAGGAAGAGCAGCAGCTCCGCGGTCTTCAGCTTGTAGTAGGCACGCTCAGCTCCTGCCGGGACGTTGTACAGCTCCGAAAAAATGTGCTGTATCTTGCTCTCCGAGCGCAGCACCAGGAAATGCTGCCCGCTGAGCAGCGAGGAAAACAGCTCCACCGGGTCCGGCGCACCCTCTCCAAGCATGGCAGAGAGGGCGCGCCCCGCGGCAGCGGGCTCTATCACAAGGCTTATGCCGATGTACAAACCGCGGCTGAAGTGGCTTTCGACCGGCGGGCGTCCCATATCGCTGACAGCGAAGTCCATCGGCCCGAGCCACACCGAGCGCCCGTCGGGCATCGTGCAGTCGAATCTGCCGGCCCGGCAGTGGTTTATCTCCACCAGTCCCGGGCAGCGGCTTTCGGCCGGAAATCCGCCGGCCGTGTGGAAATCGTTGAAAACGAGCGTCACGCCGCTCATCACGGAGCGGGCCGTCATCGTTCCGTACCCGTCCTCAAATTCAATCCTATATACGCTTTTTTCTCTATCCCGGCTGACCAGCAGCGATTCAGCCGGGAAAAAACCGTCTTTCCTGGGCTCCGGCACCGCGATCACCCCTTCAGCCGTTTTTTTCGGAGGCCGCAGGCAGCGCGCTCATGCTGTGCAGGCTCACGCCGAGCGTGGACAGGTTGTGCAGCATTGCGGAGGCAGACGGCTGAAGCGCCCCGGCAACTCCGAGGGCGATTAGCGAGGCGTTGAAGCCGATAACAAAGCGGTAATTCGCGCGTATCCTCGACATCAGCGCCATGGCAATCCGTCTGAGCTTGACTATCTCCCAAAGGCTGCCTCCGGCTATCGTTATGTCCGCCACTTCCCTGGCGATGGCCGCGCCGCCGCTCACCGCGACACCAGCGTCCGCTTCCGAAAGCGCCGGCGAGTCGTTTATGCCGTCCCCGACCATTATTACAGTGTGCCCGTTCCTGCGCAGTGCGGATACGAACTCCGCCTTGTCCGCCGGGAGCACCCCGGCCAGGAACTCGTCCACACCCACCTGGGCGGCAATGGCGGCCGCGGTTTTCGGGCTGTCGCCGGTGAGCATGACGGCCTTCTTTACGCCCAAACGCTTGAGCTCGGAGAGCACGCCGGCGGCCTCTTCACGCAGCGGGTCTGAGATGCAGATAACGGCGGCAAGCAAATCGTCGATCGCCAGGTAAAGCTGCGAATACTCCGCCGACAGCGAGTCGAACCGCTCCTGTTCCCCATCCGGCACCCTGCAATGCTCGTCCTCGAAGATAAAGTGCGCGCTGCCGATGCGCACGCGCTCGCCGTTCACCGAGCTCGCTATGCCGTGGGCGACGAGGTATTCCACCTTGGAGTGATATTCCTCGTGCGTCAGCCCCCTTCTGCGCGCCTCTTCCACAACGGCGTTCGCCATTGAGTGCGGGAAATGCTCCTCCAGGCAGGCGGCGAGCCGGAGCATTTCCGTCTCGTCCCTTCCGCCGAAGGGGATGACCTGCGCCACCCTCGGGCAGGCGTGAGTCAGCGTCCCGGTCTTGTCAAACACTATGGTGTCCGCCCCCGCAACGGCTTCAAGGAATTTTCCGCCCTTGACGGTTATGTGTTCCCTGCCCGCTTCGCGCATTGCGGACAGCACCGCCAGCGGCATCGCAAGCTTGAGCGCGCACGAAAAGTCCACCATGAGGACCGACAGGGCCCTCGTCGCGTTCCGCGTGATGGCAAAGCTCAGAATACTTCCCGCGAAAGTATACGGCACCAGCTTGTCGGCCAGTCCCGCGGCCCGGCTCTCCGCCGCTGATTTCAGCTGCTCGGACTGCTCGATCATGGAGACAATCTTGTCATAACGGCTCTCGCCCGAGGAGCTCTTCACCTCTATGACGCACTCGCCCTCCTCCACGACGGTCCCGGCATACACTGCGCCGCCCGTGCGCTTTGCAGCCGGTATTGACTCGCCGGTGAGCGACGCCTGGTTCACGGTCATCTCCCCGCTCAGCACAACTCCGTCCACGGGTATGATTCCCCCCGCGCGCACGACAACGGCGTCGCCCGGCCTGACGGAGGATATAGGTACAAGCTCCTCCCCGTCCCCTCTTTTCAGCCAGACGCGGTCAACATTCAGCGACATGCACCTTGCGAGATCCTCAACGGACTTGCGCCGCGTCCAGTCCTCAAGCAGCTCGCCTATCTCAAGCAGGAACATGACCGTCCCCGCCGTGCCGAAATCGCCGCGGCAGGCCGAGATGCCTATCGACAGGGCGTCTAACAGCTCAACTTTAATCCTCCCGCGTAAAATGCAGCTCAGCCCGCGCCTCATGAACGGGATCATGTGCCAGAGCGTCCGCGCTATGCGCAGCGGCCGCGGGAAAAACAGAGTGCCCGCCGCTTTCCATATTACCTTTCCAACAAGCTGCTCTCCAAACCTGCGGTTCAGCTCCCGCACGCTGTGCGCCGGCAGAGCCACGTTCTCTTCCGCGGTTTTCCAGTCAAAGCGCCTTACGGCCCCCAGCGCCGCCTCGCGCGTGCCGGTAAAGCGCAGGATGACGCAGCAGGTCCGCTCATGAACTACCGCCTCACTGATTTCAGGCGCGTTTCTAAGGTATTCCTCAAGCAGGTCGGCCTCGTGCAGGCTCATGCGCTCCATGCGCAGCCTCAGCCTTATCCTGCCCCGGCTTTCGTGGACTATAGTAGCTCTCATAAAGAACCTCCAATGAAAAGGGAGCTGCGTCAACAGCTCCCTCTCGGCTAATTCATTCCTCCGTGCCGCCGACATCGGCAGCGGCGGCCTCAGCGGCTTCGGCAGCAGCGCGCTCAGCATTTATATCCCTTGCAGAAGCGAGGATGTCGGCCGCATTCTCCTGCACCGCCGTCACAGTCTGCATCACGCTGTCCCTGGCTCTCAGGCCCGCCGCCGCAACGTGAGTATAGGCCTTCTTGGCGTCCTTGCTTGTGAGCAGCTTTATTCCCACAGAGCCGAACAGCGCCCCGCCGACAAAACAGGCGAGCCGGACATATTGCTTCATCATTTATAGCACTCCCTTTTTATTTGCGCTTATAGCCCGTTATCATAACCATGAGCATACAGAACATGGCTCCCCAGGCCCAAAAGCGATGCTGTTTCACGTTGATCTCCTCCTTGCAAAAGGCAGCAGCTCTCTGCGTGTTCAGTTATTTTATACGAATCGCCGCGTTCTGTCCTGCCGGATCGGTCAGATTCCGCCTGATTCGGACATTTTTCGATATTTGCCCGGCGCCACGCCGACGCGCCGCCTGAACGCCGCGTTAAACTGACTGACTCCGTCATAGCCCACCGCCTGAGCCACCTGCAAAACGCTCATGGACGTGGTCCTGAGCAGCTCCTTCGCCTTTTCAATCCGCAGCTGCAGCAGGTAGCTGTGCACCGGCTGGCCGTACATTTTCCTGAAGCAGTCCTTCAGTGAAGTCTGTGAAACGCCGAACTGCCGGCTAAGCGCGGCTATCGTCAGCTTGTCGTCAAGATGTGCGGCCATATACGCTCTGGCCGAGGACACCGCCCTGATTATGTAGCCGTCGACCCCCGACAGATTTGGCGCGCCGCCGTCCACTCCAGCTGAGAGCAGATAAAGCAGCTCAACCGCCTTCAGCGTACAGTATCTGCCCTGCTCCGATGTCGGAAGGCTGTCTGCGCTCTCAAAAACTGCCCGACTCCATGCAGTAGCGCGGAGCACCTCAATGCCGCCGCGCCCCCGCATATACCTCCCGGCCTTTCCGGTGTCCAGTTCGAGTCCTCCCAACAGCGAGCACAGCGTTTTCAGGCTCCCGCGGGCGTTTTTCGCGTCCACAGCGACAAGTACGCCCGCAAACGGTCCCTCGACCTGCGCCGAAACCACATTCGACACATCCGAAAGCAGCAACACATCCCTCGCCCCCGCCGACACACTTCCGCGCTCCAGCTCAAGGGTGAGCGTGCCGAGCCTGCAAAACAGCGCCTCAAAATGCAGCGTCCCGAGCCTTGGCGGCATTGTCTCCGGCCTGGCCCCCTCCTCGGCCGCAAAGCAGCAGGTTTCAACACCCGGCATGATGTCTGTCCACTCCGCGTCCCCTGCCCGGCAACGCAGATATTCCGCTATCATCCAATCACCTCGCGCCGCCTGATTTCACACTCTTCAGCGCCCTAAAAGCCCCTTTTTCTCGTAAGGCGCCCTCTCTATACCCTTCACATCGTACCCGGTAGCCTCAATGGCCTCGCGCAGAGCCTCTTCGTTCATCTCGCCTTCGGAGACAACAACGGTTTCTCCCTTGCTGTGCGAAGATGAGACCTTCTTCACCGCGAAATTCTTCCTTATCGCGTCGTTGACGTGCGCTTCGCACATCCCGCACATCATGCCGTCAACTCTGACAGTGTACTTCCACATACGCTTCCCCTCAATGCTTAGTTAGCTTTTGCTAACTAAGCATACTACTTTTTCCCCGAAAACGCAACAGTTATTTTTAACTAACACACGGCGAAAAAATGCTGCCGCCTGCGCGGCGGCAGCATCAATCAGTGTTTTTTCAATATCCGGCGGCGCGTTCGGCGGCCTCCACAACGTGCCGGCAAAGCACGGCCGTTGTCACCGAGCCCACGCCGCGCGGCACCGGGGTTATAGCTCCGACTACGGCCTCGGCCTCAGCAAAGTTCACGTCGCCGCAAATCCCGCCGTCCGGGCCCGGGTTTATCCCGACGTCTATCACCGTCTGCCCGGAACGCAGGTATTCGGAGCCCACAAGCCCCGCGCGGCCCGAGGCCGCTATGAGTATGTCCGCCTCCCGGCATATGGCGGGCGCGTCCGGGGTCTTGCTGTGGCAGATGGTCACAGTCGCGTCGCGCTCAAGCAGCAGCATTGCCGCCGGCCGTCCCACGACAAGGCTGCGTCCAATGACCGCGACGCGCTTCCCGGCTATGGCGATCCCATAGTAATCGAGTATTTCAATGCACGCGCGGGCCGTGCATGGCGCAAAGCGCAATTTATCGCCCGTAAAAACCCCGCAGAGCGACGCGGCGGTGATGCAGTCCACGTCCTTCTCCGCCGCGAGCGCCTCGCAGGAGGCGTGCTCGTCCATCTGCCCCGGCAGCGGGCGCAGCAGCAGGCAGCCGTGTATGCCATCATCTCGGTTTACGCCGTCTATCGCCGCCATGAGCTCCGCCTGTGCGGCGTCAGCCCTGAGCGCATACTTCCGGACCTCTATCCCCAGCGCCAGGCAGCGCTTCACGGCCCCGCGCTCGTATGACATGTCGTCCGGCCGCTCCCCGACCCTGATTATCGCCAGCGTGGGCGTCACGCCGCGCGCTCTCAGCCTTGCCGCCCTCGCGGCCGTCTCCGCCGAAAGCGCCTCCGCCACCGGCTCGCCGTACAGTATTTTCGCCATATTTCCCTCCAAAAAGGTCAGGCACGCCCCGCCGCGTGCCTGGCCGGTTTGATTTTTTTGCGTTCCGCCGCTCAGCCGTACGGGCAGACGGCAATGCAGCGCGCCGTAAAGCCGGTTATACCATTTCCCCGCGGGAAACCGCAAAATATAATGCTCCCCACCGGCGGCACCTTGTCAAGATTCTTCATCAGCTCAATCTGATAGCGGTTTTGCTCAAGGATATAATACTCGCAGACAAGCCCCTCTTTTGCGGAGCGCACTGCAACGTCCGTGTCGCTCGTCTCATGGCCGATCGCAGCAACGTCACGTTCTTCAACAAGGAACCTCAGGGCCTCCATGCTCCAGCCGGGATAATGCTTTTGTCCGGCCTCATCCATATTATCCATGTCGGACCTTTTGCTCCAGTCAGTCCTTGCCGCCACAAAGCATTTCTCCGGGATTTTGCCATAGCGCGCCTCAAAATCACGTATATCATCTACGGTTACGGCATAGTCGCAATCCTGAGCGGCTTTCTGGCTTATGTCCAACACGCAGAGCGGCAGGATAAGCTCTTCCGCGTTCAGCTCGTTTAACATGCGCGCTCCACGAACGAAATGCCCGGGCGCGTCGACATGCGTGCCGTACTGGGTCACGACTTCGACCTTGTGGACAAGCGAGCCTTCGGGATAGTCGGACAGCACCTCGGAACGAAGAGGCGGAAACCCCGGCCAGCGCACCGTATTGGCCGAGAGCTCATGCGAAAGCTCAACAAATCTGCATCTGTCCTTCAGCTCACCGAGGACCTGCCACAGCCCAAATTCAGCCATCTGTTTCTCCTGTCTGCCCTTTTCAGGCATATTTACAGCTTGCTCTTAATCAGCGCGCCGAGGCGCTCGATCCCCTTTTCTATCTTCTCGGGCGTGACGTTGCCGAAGCTGACGCGCATGCAGTTGCTTCCCTTGCCATTGCCCTCAACGAAGAACCCGGCCCCGGCTATGTAGTGCAGCTTGTTGGCGTTGGCCTCCGGCAGGAGCGCCCCTGTATCTATGCCGCCCGGCAGCTCTACCCAGGTGAACAGCCCTCCGTCGGGATACACCCACTTCGTGCCCTCGGGCATGTACTTCGCAAGGCAGTCCATCATGACGTCGCGCCTCTCGCGGTGTATATCGCACACCTTTTTCAGGTGCTCCGGGAAGAGCCCGCGGTTGAAATACTCGGCGCAGACCACCTGCACAAGGTTGGACGTGTGCGAGTTGGTCGCGGTCTTTGCGTCGAACAGCCTTGCTATCATGTCACGCCCGGCGTAGCAGAAGCCGAGGCGAGAGCCGGGCGAGAATATCTTCGAAAAGCTGTTGGCATAGACCGTGTTACCAGTTTTGTCGTAGTACTTTATCGGCCTGAGCGCCTTGCCGCTGTAACGCAGCTCCTGATATGGGTCGTCCTCGAGTATTATCACGTCATACTCGCTGCCCAGCTCTGCCAGCCGCCTGCGCCTGTCCTCGGGCAGGGTCTTTCCTGTGGGATTCTGGAATGTAGGTATCACATAGACGAATTTGGGGTGCAGCTCTTTTATTTTCCGCTCCACGTCCTCGACGACCATGCCCTTGTCGTCGCACTCAACCGCGACGCACTTCGCCTGGAACATCTCGAAGATCTCCACGCAGTGCACAAACGTCGGGGATTCAACGAGTATGACATCCCCCGGATCGATATAGAGCTGGCACATCAGGTTCATCGTCTCGAGCCCGCCGTTGACTATGATTATCTCGTCGCTGGAGGCGTCTATCCCCTTCGGCTTGAGCAGCGTATCCGCCACCGCCTGCCGTAGGTCCGGCACGCCGAGCACGGAGCCGTACTGCAGGGCTTCAACGCCGCGCCTTTCGCGCGTAAGCACCTCGCTGCATATCTCCCTCACTTCCTCAACCGGCAGTCCCTCGCTGGCGGGCGCGCCGCCGCCGAAGGATATCATGTCCGGCGAGCCCATCGCGCTGAAAAGCGCGCGGATTATGGAGGCGGTCCCCTCCATATCGTACATTCTCTGCGCCAATTTCGGCATTTGCGTACCTCCTTTTCCTGACGGTTATCTCAGTCACCGAAGAGCGGCGCCATCTCGTCGAACAGCTTCTCAAAGTCCGCCGCGTCCCCGGAAATCTTATACTTGTGCTCCGGTGCGGGGAATTCTCCGCCCTTCACCTCGCGTATGTAGTCGGACATCCCCTGCGTGGCCAGCCCCGCTATGTCGGCGTACTTCTTCGCAAACTTCGGCGTGAAGCTCTTGTACATGCCCAGCGCGTCCGCTGCGAGGAGCACCTGGCCGTCGCAGTCGGCCCCGGCCCCGATGCCGTACACCGGGATGGGCAGCATCCTGTGGATATAGGCACAGACCTCCTCCGGCACGCCCTCGAGCAGGAGCACCCTTGCGCCCGCCTTATACACCGCTATCGCGTCCTCAATTATGGCTCTGGCGCTGCCCGTCGTGCGTCCCTGGGCCTTGAAGCCGCCCATGGAGGCTGAGCTCTGAGGCGTCAGCCCGATGTGCCCGAAAACGACCATGCCGGCGTTCACTATGGCGCGGATCTTGTCCGCCACGGCCACGCCGCCTTCGAGCTTTACGGCGTCCACGTCCGCCTCCTTATAGAAGCGCACAGCGTTGCGGACCGCGTCCTCACAGCTCGCGTGGTAAGAGCCGAAGGGCAGGTCACCGATGAGATAGGTGTTTGGCGCGCCGCGGCGCACCGCCTGGCAGTGGGCAATGCTCACATCCATCGTCACCGGCACGGTTCCGGGAAAACCATAGACTATCATGCCCACGGAGTCGCCGCAGAGGATCATGTCCATCCCAGCATCCTCGGCGTAAGAGGCAAAACAGGCGTCATAGAGCACTATCCACGCGGCCTTTTCCCCGTTCTCCTTCATTTTATAGAGGTCGAGTATGGATTTCTTCTTGGCCATAGCTGAGCTCCTTTCACATTAAATGGATAAATACATTGTAGCATACCGCCCGGCCATACTCAACTGCAAACAGCACTTTTGTACGCGGCATTCGTCATATCTACACCGCGTGGTGCTCATACCTCCTGCCAGCCGCGGTGCGTGGACAACCGGCCCAATGCCGCTCAAATGTTCATGGACAAAAACGTCCCGCCGTGATACTATTGTAAAAAAGTGCACTCCCGGCGCTGCTGCGGGAGCGGAAATCCTCATACTGCCGAAAGGAGTGGAAGCATGGCTTTCGAGAAAGTGCCGAGCGGCTATCCTGGCCTTGACGAGGTGCTCGACAACGTGCGCATGGGCGACAACGTAGTGTGGCAGGTCATGGACCTGTCTGAGTTCCGGCTGTTCGCACAGCCCTTCGCCCGCCGCGCCATAGAGGATGGGCGTCACGTCCTTTATTTCCGCTTTGCGCGGCACGAGCCTATACTCGAGCCCTGCGAGGGGCTGGACATCATCGCTCTGAACCCTGACGAGGGCTTCGAGCCCTTCACGGTCGCAATATACAACGCCATAACCATCGCCGGCGAGGGCGTGTTTTACATCTTCGACTGCCTCTCCGAGCTGCAGTCCGCCTGGTACACCGACCAAATGATGGGCAACTTTTTCCGCGTCACCTGCCCGTACCTGCACGAGCTGGACACCGTTGCCTACTTCCCGCTGCTCCGCGGACGCCACTCATACGACGCGCTTGCCCGAATAAGGGATACGACGCAGGTGCTGATCGACGTCTATACCAGCGACGAAGCCGTTTATATCCACACGCTCAAGGCAGTTGACAGGGATGCGAACAACATTTTTCTCCCGCATGTGAGCCGTGACGGCGGTCCCTTCAGGCCGCTCGACGGCGGCGTGGCCGTCAGCCGCTACTACCGCCTGCTGGACGATCTGTCCTCTCACACTCAGGACCAGAATCTCGACAGTCACGACCGCTTTTTCGCCGCCGCCAAGCTCGAATTCGGCAGCGGCCACCTCAGCGACGAGACGGCGGACATGGTGCTCGAGAGCATGATGTCCAAAGACCCCAAGGTAAAGAGCCTGATACACCAGCTCTTTGACCCCAAAGACTTTTTCGCCCTTCGCGACCGGATGATAGGCAGCGGCTGCATCGGCGGCAAGGCCTGCGGCATGCTGCTCGCCAGGAAGATCGCCGACATCTGCCTCCCCGAGTTCCGCGACCACACCGAGCCTCACGACTCATTTTATATCGGCTCGGACGTGTTCTACACCTATATCGTATACAACAACTGCTGGAAAACGCGCATCGAGCAGCGCACCGACGGCGGCTACTTCTCCCGCGCGGAGGCCCTGCGCGACGCCCTGCTCGCCGGCAGCTTCCCGGAAAACATACGCGAACGCTTCCGCTCCATGCTGTCGTACTACGGCCAGAGCCCAATAATCGTCCGCTCCTCCAGCTTTCTCGAGGATGGCTTCGGCAATGCCTTTGCCGGCAAGTACGAGTCCGTTTTCTGCGTCAACTCCGGCCCGCTCGAGCGCAGGCTCGAGGAGTTTGAAAACGCGGTCCGCAAGGTCTATGCGAGCACGATGGACATCTCGGCGCTTGAATACCGCCGCCAGCGCGGGCTTGAGAAGGTGGACGAGCAGATGAGCATCCTCGTCCAGCGCGTCTCCGGCTCATGGGCCGGGCCGTATTATCTGCCCGGCGTCGCCGGCGTGGGCTTCAGCCGCTGCCTCTACCGCACCAGCGTGGACACGGACCCCGAAGCCGGCATGCTGCGCCTTGTCGTCGGCATGGGCACTAAGGCTGTCGACAGGACGGAGGACGACTATCCGCGCATAGTGAACCTCGACCGCCCCGCCGCGAGCACGCTCACCACCCTCGCGGACCGCCACCGCTTCTCGCAGCACAACATCGACGTCATCGACCGCGAGCGCCGCGCCTTCCGCAGCGTCACGGTGGACGAGCTCGCCCCCTGCCTCCCCGCCTGGTTCCGCTCGCTGATGCTCGAGCGCGACTACGAGGCCGAAGCGGCGCTTCGAGAGCACGGCATAAAGGACCCGGTCTGGTTCGTAAGCTGCCAGCGCCTGCTCGAGGACACCAAGTTCCCGAAAGTCATGCGCGCACTGCTAAAAACGCTTGAAAACGTCTATGGTACTCCCGTCGACATCGAGTTCGCCGTGAATACGGACGAACAGGGCGATTTCGTCATAAACATCCTCCAGTGCCGCCCGCTCTATATGGGCCTCGGCGCCGGGAAAGTAGAGCCGCCGTCCCTGCCCGCGGAAATCCTGTTTTTCGACCTCACCGGCTCCTCGATGGGCCCCTCCACGTCCACGCCGATAGACGCCGTGGTGCTCATCGACCCGCGCGGCTACTGCGAGCTGCCGTATGCCAAAAAGCCGCAGACCGCCGCCGCCGTCGGCCAGATAAACCGCTACTACAAAAGCAGCGGCAAGCATATCCTCCTGCTCGCCCCCGGGCGCATCGGCACCAGCTCGCCGGAGCTGGGCGTGCCCGTAAGGTTCGCAGACATCTCCAGCTTCACCGGCATCTGCGAGGTCTCCGACCCCGCGTCAGGCTACATGCCCGAGCTCAGCTACGGCAGCCACATGTTCCAGGACCTTGTGGAGGCGAATATTTTCTACTGCGCCATATACAACGACCACCGTACGCTCAACTACACCCCGTCGCAGCTCGATTCACTGCCGGACCGCTTTGCGGACATCTGCCCCAATATGCCGCAATTTAAGGGGCTCATCCGCGTCGTGGAGCCCGCTGGCCTGCATTTCTACCTGGACGCCGTCAACAACCACGCGGTGTGTGGCTGGCCCGGCGGCAAAAAAACGGCATATACTGCAAAATAGCTCTTGAAATATCCGCCATCTTGTGGTATAGTACCATCTGCTATTGCTGAATAACGCCGAAAGGAACGATATAAGTGCAACTCTTCCTCACTATCCTGCAGCTCATCTCCGCTGTCGCCGTCACCGCCATAGTCCTCATGCAGTCCGGCAAGCGTTCCGGCCTCTCCGGCGCCATAGCCGGCGGAGCGGACACCTTCCTCTCCAAGGGCAAGGCCAAAACGCTCGACGCACAACTGGCCAAGGCCACCAAGTGGGTCGGTCTCGCCTTCGTCGTGCTCACTCTGGCGCTGCATTTTGTCTGATAACTCGAAAAGGGCCCTTAAAAGGGCCCTTTTTCCTTTTATAAGCAGCGAATCCGCCCCGGCCGTTTGACCGGGGCGGATTTTCATTTCGCCAGCGGCAGGCTGATTTCAGCCTTGAAGAGGTCTCCGTCCGTGCTGACGGTAAAGCTGCCATGCTGCAGCTCCGTCAGGCTTTTCGCTATGCTCAGCCCGAGCCCGGAACCCTCCGTGGAGCGCGATGTGTCGCCGCGCACGAAGCGTTCCATGAGCTCATCCGCGCTTATATTCAGCGCCGCGCGGGAGATGTTTTTCACAGCTATCACGGCGTTGTCCCCCGCGGTGCTCACGTCCACATACACCCTCGTCTCCGGCATCGCGTATTTTACAACGTTGCTGAACAGGTTGTCGATGACCCTCCAGAGCAGCCGGCCGTCCGCGCGCACCATCGGCGCGGTGTCCGGCGCGTTTACGATGACGGAGAGCTTCCCCGCCTCCATCCTCTGGCCGTACTCCGCCAGCGACTGGTTGATTATCTCTATCGTGCTCGTCGGCGCGAGCGTCACGCTGATGTTGCCTGTCGAGGCCTTGGACGCCTCCACAAGGTCCTCCGTGAGTTTTTTCAGCCTCTTTGACTGCCGCTCGAGCACCTCAAGGTACTCCCTGCCTTCCTCGTCGGAGTGAGGCCGCTCAAGCAGGTCGACGTAGTTGATTATGGAGGTCAGCGGCGTCTTTATGTCGTGCGACACGTTCGTTATCAGCTCCGTCTTGAGCCGCTCGGACTTCATCCGCTGCTCCACGGCCGCGGCCATGCCGTCGCCTATGGAATTCAAATTCTCCGCGTGGTGTTTGAACTCCCAGTACATATGCTTGGTGTCTATTTTGTACTCAAACTCTCCCGCCGCGAGCTTTTCCCCCGCCGCCTTCAGGCTCCTCATCTGCCAGGCCCCGAAGCACGCCAGCAGGAAAATCAGCGCCAGCAGTACCAGCCAGCAGAAGAGCGCGAAGCCGCTGTAGCGTATGCTTATGGCCAGGCAAAAGTTTGTGACGAGCACTACCAGGACGATCAGCGCCGTGCGCCAGACTATGGGTATCTTCGTCGTCATGTACCACACGCCGCGGCAAAAGGCCTTTATCTTATCCCAGCACCAGCGCAGGACGTGCAGACACAGCCGCAGGGCCATGTATATGACCGTGTTCCGCCACCATATGCCGCCGCCTGCTTTTACCCGCGTTGCGAAGGAGAGGAACGGCGCCAGCGCCACGATCCCCGCCAGATAGAACACCAGCATGGCGAACGCAAGGAATGTCAGCCCCTCCGGGCTGAAGGCGAAGAAGAACTCCATGCTCTCTGTCATGTCCACGAAAAGCAGCAGCCAGACAAACGCCAGCGCGAAACAGCCCGCAGCGTACAGATCCAGCGGGATTTTATCCAGCAGATTCAGCCTGACGCCCTCTTGCCCCCTCCTGCGGCCCGCCGCCATGAAGAGGAACACAAGGCAGGCTATGGAACCCGCCGCTCCCACGAGCACCGCGGCCAGCCACCAGCCGGACAGGTTGTAGATAAGCCGCATAAGGTCCCCGGCAAATTCCCGCTGCTGCGCGTTCAGGACGTCGTAACCGTACATGTATTCGAGCGAACGGGCAAATTCGTCCGCGCTGGAGTACACAGAGAGCTCGCTGTACTGCATGAGCGCCTCAAACACCCCGGCGGCAAGCACCGCCAGAAATATGCACAAAAGTACAAATGCGAGCATCTTTGCCCACAGCGAATGCGTGAGCTTCGCCTTTCCTTTATTTTCCATCACTTTCGGTCCTCCATCTTATAGCCCTGCCCCCAGACGACCTTGATATATCTCGGGTCGCTGGGATTGATTTCGATTTTTTCGCGCAGATGCCGTATGTGCACGGCCACCGCCCCCTCGGAGCCGTAGGCGTTTTCGTTCCACACCATCTCATATATCTGCGTGGAGGAAAACACGCGGTTCGGGTTGCGCATGAGCAGCAGGAGTATGCTGTACTCGATCGGCGTCAGGTTCACCCTCTCGCCGTCCACCGTCACCGCCTTTTCGGCGTCGTTCAGCTCGATGCCGCCTATGGTGATCACGTCCGGCCTCCGTTCCGCCTTCTGCTGCCCGCCGAGGCGCATATACCGTCTGAGCTGGCTCCGCACGCGCGCCTGCACCTCCACCGGGTCGAACGGCTTTGTGATATAGTCGTCCGCGCCGATGTTCAGCCCGAGCACCTTGTCGGAGCTCTCGCTCTTGGCCGTCAGCAGTATAACGGGGATGTTATACTCCTCGCGCAGCTTAGCGGTGGCGGTTATGCCGTCCATCTCCGGCATCATGATGTCCATGAGCACAAGGTCTATCTCGTTCTCACGCACGCACTTTAGCGCTTGTGCGCCGGTGTACGCCGTGAAGATTTTGTAGTCCTCGCTGGAGAGGTAGATTTTCAGCGCCGCGACTATGTCGAGCTCGTCGTCACAGATAAGTATGTTTGCCATGCCCTCACCTCATGCTCATTGTACTCCCGGGCCAATTTAAGATAAAAGTGGCCAAATCATTAAGGATTCATTAACATTATATCATGCCCCGCTCCGCTTGCAAGCCGTGCGCCGATGTGATAAGCTATAGCCACACTGTACAGGAGGCAGATTATGCCGCAGACGATACTTGTAGTTGACGATGAACGCGAAATTGCCGACCTTGTGGAACTCTACCTGAAAAACGAGGGCTTTGCCGTCCGCAAATTCTATAACGCCTCCGAGGCGCTCGAGTGCGTACGCACGGAGACGCTCGACCTCGCCATACTGGACGTCATGCTCCCGGATATGGACGGTTTCACGCTCTGCGCACGCATACGCGAGGAGCATTTCTGGCCAATAATCATGCTCACGGCCCGCGTGGAGGACATAGACAAGATCATGGGCCTCACCATCGGCGCAGACGACTATATCACAAAGCCGTTCAACCCCCTTGAGCTCGTCGCCCGCGTCAAAACGCAGCTCCGGCGCTACACGCGCTATAACCACCCAGGCGAGGAGGCTCCCACAAACGAAAATGAATACGACATCCGCGGCCTTGTGATAAACAAGGACACGCACAAGTGCACGCTCTACGGCAAGAACATCGCGCTCACACCGATAGAGTTCGGCATACTCTGGTATCTGTGCGACAACCGCGGCCGCGTCATTTCCTCGGAGGAGCTGTTTGAGGCCGTCTGGGGCGAGAAATACCTCGACAACAACAATACGGTAATGGCACACATAGGCCGCCTGCGCGAAAAGCTGGGCGAGCCGCCGCGCAAGCCGCGTTTTGTCAAAACCGTCTGGGGGGTGGGTTATCAGGTTGAGTGAATATGAAAACACCCCCGCCGCCCAGGTGCAGGCGGCCCCAATGCGCCGCTTCCGGCGCTCGCTCACCCGCCGGGTGCTCACGCGCTTCGTCGTGGCAATCGTGCTGTATACGATCCTCGTCTTCGTCGGGCTGTTCGTCAGCGTCATGGTCTGCGCCGCCATCAACTGGGACTATACGAACCCGATCTACCGCCTGCTGCAGTGGATAAGCAGCTATCTTCCCCTCGTAGTCATCATCGTGCTCGCCGCGGGGTATATCGTCCTGTTCATGCACTACTGGGCGCGCACGCTCGGCTATCTGGAGGACATAGTCTCCGCCACCGAGCAGATCTACAAATCCGGCAACGAGCCCATCTCGCTTCCCGACGACCTGCAGGTGGTCGAAAACCAGATGAACCGCATTAAGCTGGACATGCTCGCCAGCCGCCGCGCGGCTCAGGAGGCGGACCAGCGCAAAAACGACCTTGTCGTCTATCTCGCGCACGATCTTAAAACGCCGCTGACCTCCGTTATCGGCTACCTCACGCTGCTGCGAGACGAGCAGGGCATCTCCCCGGAGCTGCGCGAGCACTATCTCTCCGTGGCCCTGGACAAGGCCGAGCGGCTCGAGGACCTGATAAACGAGTTTTTCGACATCACACGTTTCTCGCTGACGAGCCTCACCCTCGAGCTGAAAACCGTCAGCCTCTCGCGCATGTTAGAGCAGACGGCGGACGAATTCGCCCCGCTCCTCGCGGAAAAGGGCCTCGCCTGCCGCGTCATCGCCCCGCCGGATGTCAGCATCACCTGCGACCCGGACAAGCTCGAGCGCGTGTTCGACAACCTGCTCCGCAACGCGATAAACTACAGCCACGAGGACACGGACATCACCGTCACGCTCGCCGTTGACGGCAAAGCCGCCCGCCTGACCTTCACAAACGAGGGCGACGACATACCCAAGCACAAGCTGGAGCGGATCTTCGAGCAGTTTTACCGCCTGGACACCGCCCGCGGCAGCCGCACCGGCGGCGCAGGCCTCGGCCTCGCCATAGCAAAGGAGATCGTCGAGCTCCACGGCGGCACGATAAGCGCCGAGAGCGCGAACGGCCTGATCACCTTCCGCATTTCCCTCCCGCTCCATCCGTGAGAAAATCGTAAGATTTGCTTCATAAAATATTGGGTGTTTGTACATCCCGCGCGGAAAAACTCCGCTTCTGAACCTGATAGTATATCGCTGTCAGGACAAAGAAGCGGAGTTTCCGCTTTATTTACAGGAGGCAACACCCATGGAAAAGAAAAAGATAGCGGTAATTTTCGGCGGCTGCTCCCCGGAGCACACGGTCTCTCTCACCTCGGCCGCCGCCGTTATAAGGCATATCGACACCGAAAAGTATGAGGTCGTCCAGCTCGGCATTACCGAGGGCGGCGAGTGGTTCCGCTTTTACGGCTCCCCGGATGACATAGAGGCCAACACCTGGCGCGCCGACCGCACAAAGTGCATCCCCGCCGTGATCTCCCCCGACCGCGACCAGCACGGCATACTTGAGTTCCGCATGTCCGGCGTCCGCACGACGCGGCTCGACGCCGCTTTCCCTGTCCTGCACGGCCGCAACGGCGAGGACGGCACGGTGCAGGGCCTCTGCGAGCTCGCCGGCATCCCGCTTATAGGCTGCGGCACGCTCTCCTCCGCCCTCTGCATGGACAAGGACCGCGCGCACAAGCTCGTAATGCTCGCCGGGATCGCCGTACCGCGCTCGGTGCTCCTTGAAAAGCTGCCCGCGAGCCCGGAGCTCGCCACCCTCGCCGAGGATATAGGCTACCCCCTGTTCGTCAAGCCCGTGCGCGCCGGCTCCTCCTTCGGCGTCACCCGCGTGGAGTCCGCCGCCGGCCTCCGCGCCGCGGTCAGGGAGGCCTTCAGGTACGACACCTCCGTTCTGATAGAGGAGGCCGTCCCCGGTTTTGAGGTCGGCTGCGCCGTCATGGGCAACGGCAATTTGATAACCGGCAGGGCGGATGAGATCGAGCTAAGCGGCGGATACTTCGACTTTGAGGAGAAGTACACGCTCAAAACTTCAAAAATACATATGCCCGCTCGCGTGGACGAGCCCACCGAGCGCCGCCTGCGCGATACGGCCTGCCGGATATACCGTACCCTCGGCTGCCGCGGCTTCGCCCGCGTGGACATGTTCCTCACGCCAGGCAGGCGCATCGTGTTCAACGAGGTGAATACGATTCCTGGCTTCACCTCCCACAGCCGCTTCCCAAAGATGATGTCCGGCGTCGGCTACGACTTTGCCGCGCTTGTCGACGCCCTGATAAGCCTCGGGCTGGAGGTGTGAACATGGTAGGAGTACACAGCGGCTGCCTCGTCCTCGTAAATGCGCGGCATCCCATCCGCGATACTTCGCGCCCCGCTCTCGCCCCCGCCGCGCCGGGCAGCGGCGTGCTGCTCGAAAAGCGCGCCTCCGCCATGCTCACCGGCGCCCTTGAGCGCCTCGGCGCCGTTGGGGAGATAGTCCCCGTGAGCGGCTACCGCTCCGAGGCCGAGCAGCGCGAGATCTGGGACTCGTCCATGGCGGAAAACGGCGAGGACTTCACCCGCAAATTCGTCGCCGCCCCCGGCTGCAGCGAGCACCAGACGGGCCTTGCCATAGACCTTGCCCTGCGGGCGGAAGACATAGACTTCATCCGCCCGGATTTCCCGTATGGCGGCGTCTGCGGCCGCTTCCGTGAAATAGCGCCCGACTACGGCTTTATTGAGCGCTACCCCGCCGGGAAGGAGGACATAACCGGCATAGCGGCCGAACCGTGGCACTTCAGGTATGTAGGCCGTCCCCACGCCAGGCTGATGCGTGACATGGGCCTCACGCTTGAGGAATACGTCGAGTTCCTGCGCGGCTACCCATACCCCGGACGGCTGCTCAGCACCTCCAACGGCGGCTACGACGCCCTCATCGGCTTTGCCTGCAGCTATGAGCCGGAGGAGCACCGCGCGCCCTGCCAGGTCTCCGGCAACAACGTCGACGGATATATCCTAACGCTCTGGAGGTTGCCGGCATGAGCGCAAGAAACTACCGCGGCATCGACCTCTTCCGAATAGCCGCCGCGTTCCTCGTCGTGGCTATACATACCTCTCCCCTCGCCTCCTACAGCGAAACCGCGGACTTCATACTGACGAGGGAGATCGCCCGCACGGCGGTGCCGTTTTTCTTCATGACCACCGGCTTCTTCGTCCTCGGCGACTTTCGCCGCACAAAGGCCTTCCTGAAAAAGACCGCGCTTATCTACGCCGCCTGCGTCGCTCTCTATCTGCCCGTAAATGTCTACGCCGGGCGCCTCGACGGCCTCACTCTCGGAGGACTGTTCACGCAGCTCTTTTTTGAGGGCACGTTTTACCACCTCTGGTATCTCCCCGCCGCGCTGTTGGGCGTGCTGCTGGCCTCCTTCCTGCTCGACCGGCTCGGGCTCAAGGGCGCTCTGGCCGCCGCGGCCGCGCTCTACTGCGCCGGCCTGCTCGGGGACAGCTATTACGGTCTGATTTCAAATGTCCCGCCGCTGAAAGCCGCCGTCAATGCGGCCATCTCGGTCACTGGGTATACGCGCAACGGCATCTTCTTCGCCCCGCTGTTTTTGCTGCTTGGCCACAGGATAAAAATCTCCGCCGCTCCCCGCCCGACCTTCAGCGCCGCAGCGCTCGCCGTCTCCGGCGCGCTGCTCATCGCCGAGGGCCTTGTCCTGAGGCACTTCAGCTTGCAGTACCACGACAGCATGTATGTTTTTCTGCCTGTTGTCATGTATTTTCTCTTCGCGCTCCTCTCCGCCGTTCGCGGAAAGTGTCCGGGTTGGGCGGCAAACTTTTCCCTGCTCGTCTATGTGCTGCACCCCGCGGTGATAATCGCCGTGCGCGGAGCCGCGCGCATACTCGGGCTGTGGGAGATGCTTGTGGAAAACAGCGTCGGGCACTATGCCGCGGTCTGCGCGGCGACCGGCCTGATTTCCGCCCTACTGCTGCTGATTTCCCGCCGTTTCACCGCCAAAGCCTCGCCTTTTTCCCGCGCGTATGTTGAGGTTGACACCGCCGCCTACCGCCGGAACGCACGGGCTCTGATGTCGCTCCTGCCGCCCGGCTGCCGTCTCATGGCCGTGCTGAAGTCCAACGCCTACGGCCTCGGAGCGGAGCAGGCCGTGCAGGCCCTCAGGGCCGAGGGCGTGGAAAACTGGGCCGTTGCCACTGCCTCCGAGGGCGCGGCGCTCAGAAAATACGGCGCCCGCGGCACTATCCTCGTCCTCGGGCGCACCCCTTCATCGGATATCGGGGTGCTGACGCGCTATCGCCTGACGCAAACCGTCGTCTCACTTGAATATGCGCGCGAGCTCTCCTCCATGCGCCTCCGCGTGGACGTGCACATAAAAGTGGACACCGGGATGCACCGCCTCGGCATCGCCTGGACGGATATAGACGCCATGGACGCCGTGTTTTCCCTGCCCCATCTGCGCGTGACAGGTATGTTCACGCATTTTTCCTCCGCCGACAGCGCAGAAAACAGCGCAGCGGACTTCACACGCGGGCAGGCCGAGCGCTTTTTTGCCGCCGCCTCCGCACTCCGCGAACGCGGGCATGACACCGGCGAGCTGCACACGCAGAGCAGCTACGGGCTGCTGAATTATCCCGACGAGCGCTGCACGCTTGTCCGCGCCGGCATCGCCCTATGCGGGGTAAAGAGCTCGCGGTCCGACCTCACGGAGCGCTGGCCCGGCCTTGAGCCGGTGCTCAGCCTCAGGGCACGGGTTTCGGAAGTGCGCGATATCCCGGCAGGCGAGGGCGCCGGCTACGACCTCGCTTTCAGGGCGGAGCGGCCCACGGTGCTCGCCGCCGTCCCCATCGGATATGCCGACGGCATATTCCGCTGCCTCCAGGGCGGTTATGCCCTGATAAACGGGCACAGAGCACCCGTAGCCGGGCGCATCTGCATGGACCAACTGCTGGTAGACGTCACCGAATGCGGCAGCGTCTGCCCCGGGGACACTGTAACTTTCATCGGCCGTGACGGCGGTTTGGAGATAACCGCCGAAGAGCTCACGGAGCGCAGCGGCACGATAACCAACGAGCTTTTCAGCCGCCTTGGCCCGCGTCTGCCTCGCGTGTGGCGCTGAAGCATGAAAAAAGGCCGCCGTAAGGCGGCCTTTTACTAAAACACGATACATATCAGGCTCCCGCTGCCCTCGTTCACGATACGCTGCATGGTATTGCGCAGCTTGTTGCGCACAGGCGCGGGGACACGCTTTATCTTGGACTCAAGCCCCTCCTCCGCTATGTCGTAGAGCGACTTGCCGAAGATGTTGGATTCCCATATCCGGCTCACGTCGCCGTCGAAGCCCTGCAGCAGGAAGCCCATTATCTCCTCGCTGGCCTTTTCCCCGCCGAGCGCAGGCGTGACCTCTGTTTCTATGTTGGTCATCATCATGTGTATACTCGGCGCGCTGGCCTTGAGCCGCACACTGTATCTGCCTCCGGTGCGGACGATCTGCGGCTCTTCGAGCTTCAGCTCCCCTGGCAGCGGCATCACCACGCCGTATCCGGTCTCCCGCACGCTTCTCAGCGCGTCGCTTATGTGGTCATAGTCGGTTTTGATCTCGCGCATATGAGTCAGGAGCGTCATCAGGTCACCGTCGTCGGCGATGTCAAAGCCGCTCTGCTCGCTGATGGTCTTGTAATATAGGCTGCGCGGCATATCTATCTCGGCGGTCACCTGTCCTGTCCCCATTTCAACGCGCTTTACGCCCGCGTCGCTGACGTCTTCTCGCATGCCGAGCTCATCCATTATGCTGAAAGCGTCCCGGACCCTCCCCATCTGGGCCGCCGCGGAGGCTATGCCCTCATACAGCCCGGTCTTAAGCGCCGCGTCCTGCGGCAGGGCATCCAGCCACGGCGGCAGGAATATGCCAAGCTCCGCAATCGGGAACTCGTACAGCGCGAATTTAAGTATCTCCTCAATATCCTTCTGTCCGAGGTCAACGCAGGACACCGCGAGGCAGGTTACAGCGTATTTTTCCGATAGCTCCTGCCTTAGCGCCTCTGCCTCCTCGCTCTGGGGAGAGGCGCAGTTGAGCAGCAGCACAAACGGCTTGCCGATGGCGCGCAGCTCGTTTATCACGCGCTCCTCTGCCTCTACATAGTTCTCGCGCGGAATGCCGCAGATGCTCCCGTCCGTAGTCATGACTATGCCGAGGGTGGAGTGCTCGGCTATAACGCGGCGCGTGCCCTCCTCGGCCGCTTCGGAGAGGCTCACCTCGTGGTCAAACCACGGAGTGGTCACCATGCGCTCCTCTCCCTCTTCAAGCTGCCCGGCGGCCCCCTGGACCATGTAGCCCACGCAGTCTATCAGGCGGACGGAAAACGTTACTCCGCCCTCAAGCTCCACTTTTGCGGCGTCCTCCGGGACAAATTTCGGCTCCGCCGTCATTATAGTCCTGCCTGAGCCGGACTGAGGCAGCTCATCCTTCGCCCTCTCGCGGGCGTAGGCGTCGGCAATGTTCGGGATGACAAGCGTCTCCATGAAGCGCTTGATAAACGTGGACTTACCCGTCCGCACCGGGCCTACGAGGCCGATATAGATGTCTCCCCCGGTTCGCGCGGCCATATCCTGGTATATAGAAGTATTCATGTTCCGCCCTCTTTCCCCTGAACTCTTGATAGACGATATGATGTCCCGGACGGAATTATTACCCCCATGTCCAAAAACGCACCGGCGGCCCCGCCTGAAGCGGAACCGCCGGTGGCATGGATTTATATTGTCAGACCTTCTCAGGATACACGGCCCTCGCCCCGCCGATGAGCTTTGGGCGCGTCCTCGCCGCGTTCACCGCGGCCTCGCCGACCTTTTTGACGCTCAGGCGCAGCGGCACGGCGACTTCACGCAGGTGCATGCCTATCATCGTGCAGCCGATGTCCAGCCCCGCGTGCGCGCGCACGTGCTCCACCGCCACCGGGTCCGCCATGTGTTTCCACGCGGCCGTGGCGAAGGAACCGCCGGCTTTCGGCTGAGGGATGACGCAGACCGGGTCGTAACCGAACTTCTCCGCGGCCTCGCGCTCGATTATCAGCGCGCGGTTCAGGTGCTCGCAGCATTGCGCGGCCAGGTACAGCCCGCGCTCCTTCAAGAGTGGCATTATGCCCTCAATAACGGCCTCGGCCGCCTCCGGCGTGCTGCCCTTGCCTATTTTGGCCCCCATTATCTCGCTCGATGAACAGCCCACGACCACAAGGCCTCCGGCCGGGACGCAGGCTGCGTCCAGCAGCTCGCGCATCGCCGATGCGGCCTGTTCCTTTATATCCTCATACATGAAAAGCGCCTCCTTTTCTGTGTAAGTATATTCTACCACCCCTTGACGGGTTTGACAACCACCCCGCTCTGGAGTATTATACATAAACAGACTACAGACAGTTGTGAGGTATTGATATGAAGCGAATCCTTGCCGCCCTGCTTGCCGCGGCCCTGCTGCTCGGCCTTGCCGCCTGTGGTGCGGAGATTGACGACCTTGTCCCCTCTCCCTCCGTCACCCCCACGGCCACGCCGCGGCCCACTCCAACGCCGACCCCGACCCCTGAGCCGACGCCGACTCCGCTGCCGTACACAAACCCGCTGAGCGGCGAGGGCATGGCCGAGGATATCAGCTCGCTCCGCCCATGGGCCATAATGATAAACAACATCCAGCAGGCCCTGCCGCAGTGCGGCGTGTCCGACGCCGAAATAATCTACGAAATCCCCGCCGAGGGCGGCGTGACGCGCATGATGGCCATCTTCACTGACATTTCCGACGTTGAAAAAATCGGTAGCCTGCGCAGCATACGCCCGTATTACGCCGACGTCGGCATATCCTACGACGCGATAGTCGTCCACGCCGGCGGCAGCGAGGAAAGCTACACCGAAATGTCCAGCTACAGCGTCGATCACCTCGACGGCGTGCTCGGCACCTACACCGAAGGCGCCTTTTACCGCGACCCGGACAGGATGCAGTACGGCCTTGAGCACAGCATGTTCTCCAAAGGAAGCGCACTGATGCAGGCCGCCGAGGACGAGGGCTTCCCGCTTGAGCACGATGGCGGGGCTTACGATTACGGCCTCACCTTTTCCGAGGACGCCGCGGAGCAGTGCACGGAAACCGCCGATTACGTCACCGTCCAGTTCAACGGCTACAAGTCCACCGTTTTCGAATACGACGAGGAAAGCGGCAAATATCTCGCCTACCAGTACGGCGAGGAATATATCGACTCCGACACCGGCGAGCAGATGAGCTTCACCAATTTGCTCGTGCTAAACACCTCTATGTCCGTGCTCGACAGCGTGGGCCGCCTCTCCGTCCGTACCACCGGCGAGGGCGAGGGGTATTTCATGTGCGGCGGCAACTACGTCCCCATAACCTGGACCCGCGCGGACAACACCTCTCCGTTTATTTACTATCTCGCCGACGGCACGCAGCTCGATTTCGGAATCGGCAACAGCTATATCGCCTTCATTGCCTCCTACAGCTCCGTCTCCTTCACTCAGGAAGCGGAATAAGCAAGCCAAAGCGCCCGCTCCAAGCGGGCGCTTTTCTTTTTCAGCTCTGCTCGGAGACGTAAAGGCTCACGCGCTCCTGCACCCGTGCCGCCGCTTCCTCCGCCGTGCGGTTCCCGGCGAAATACTCCTCGGCCTCCTCAATTATTATGTCAACCACCGTCTCGTCGTATATGGCCATTTTTTCGGGCCGCTCTATCAGCTCGTACAAATCGAGTACGTCCTGCCAGCTCTCCATTTTCACACCCTGATAGTCTTCGGAGCGATACAGGTTGATAGCCGAGGCCAGTTTTGGCTTGTACAGCGGCAAGTACGTCATATATGTGCTCAGTTCCGGGTTTTTAACGTAGTATTTTACAAATTCCCAGCAGGCGTCCTTGTGTTGGCTGTTTACGCTTATACCTACCGGGTTGAGCAAATCAAAGTCCGTTCCGCAGCTGCCGTCTGGCGTTGGTCAGCCAATATATGTAAGTTTGCTGCCAGAGAGCATTTCATCTTCTTTGATTGAAGATGGGTTTGAAATATATGAGGCGCTGACAATCAATTGGCCTGTTCCAATTCTCTGCCAAGCCGATGTAAAAGAATCCACAGTCTCAAAGTCTTCTGTATTGTCGTCTTTTACTCTGCCAGCTGCTTCCAATATAGCTGTAAACTCACTGTTATCGAAATTACAGCTGCCGTCTTCCCAATTAATAGCATGGCGAGAATATCGCCCGCTGACATTCTCTAAGAAATAATAATCGTTCATATAGTAGCACATCGATTGCCAAGTCTCGAGCGATTCTTCAATATCTAAGTATTCCTGTATTGTCCAGCTCGTGCGATTTTCAAACCTTTCGCGGAGCACCATTGCCGTATTAATTCTAAATCCATCCCCAAGGATGTAAACGCCGCCAAATTCGTTGAGCGCATCAAAATTCACTAAGTTTTCAGATGACAATCCGTCATCCTCGGCCAAATAATTGCTCATATCTTCAAGCCATCCGCGCGACATATAAGAGAGATGTGCAATTCCCGGTATTTCCATTGATTTACTTCTACCATCTGCAAAGGCAATCATATCAGGGCCCCCTCCTGCCCCGAGTTCGGAATTCAGGCGCAATACGGCCTGATCCATGCTTATGCCTCCGTCGCAGTAATCAACAACATCTATTCTGAAGTCTGAGGCGTATGCGCTGGGGTTAAAGCGGGCTGCCGCATTGGTAAGCGTCTGATACCCATTGCCGAAAACAGCCAAAGTCACGCTTGTCCGCGTGTCCTCCGGCGAAGCCGCCGACGCCCCCTCCGCCTCAGCGCCCTCCACGCCGCAGGAACTTAACGCCATACAAAGCAGAAGCGCCAAAGCAATGTATTTTTTCACTTTGCCCTCCTTGTAAGAATGCGGCCCGTAGGAGATTAGCCCAGGGCCGCATTAGTTGCAATTTAGAATTCAAGCTCAATAGACATTATTTTAATCTATGGTTATATTATACATTAAATCTTCAAAATGTCTATTGCTATATATAACAAAACAGCCTTTTAAAATAGCACAGATTAACCAACTTGTTTCGTTAATAAAAAACCCGGCTGGGATGAAAATCCCGGCCGGGTTGATCCTTATTCTTCTGTCTCGGCCTGCTCCCAGCTCACGCCGTCGAGCGTGAAGCTGACGGTTTCGGGCACATAGCCCCTGCCGAAGCCGATGCTCTCAAGGGTAAGCACAGACCCGTCGTCCGCAACAAAGTCGTCCGGCAGGTCGTACTGCCCTGTGAACATGTCCACGATGCCCTCAAAAAAGCCTATTTCGTTGCCGGTCTCACCGCCGTCGGAGGTATAGGTGACGCCGTTTATCGTGATGTCGCCGCTGAACACCCCCGGCCTGGTGAGCGAGCGCTGAAGTATCAGGTCAAACTCCGCGTCGAACTCCTCGCCCGTGCCGGAGACGACTGCCAGCGTCCCGACGGCCTCCTGCGGGCGGAGGTTCAGAAGCGCCACGATGATGCAGAGCACGACCGCAATGCCGATGAGTATCCACTCGCCCCTCGTCATCTTCCAGCTTTTTTTGACCTTGGGCGCCTGTTCTGGCTTTTTCTCCGGCGCTTTTGCGGCGCCGTCCTTGTTTTCCTGCGCCGCTTCGGGCGCCGCCGTTTCTTCGGCCTGCTTTATCTCGTCACTCACTTCAGCACAACCCTGTTGAAATTTTTCTTGCCGCGGCGGAGTATGACGCCCGCCCTGAGCTCATCGGCCGTGTAGGCCCTGGCGATGTCGTCAACCTTCTCATCGTTCGCGGTAACGCCGCCCTGCTGCACATTGCGGCGCGCGTCGCTCTTGCTGGAGCAGAGCCCGGACTTGACGAGCAGGGTGAGTATGTCCGCCGCCCCGTCGGTCAGATCTTCGTCGGTGAGCTCGGTCTCCGGCATGTGTTCGGCCGCGTTGCCGCCGCCGAATATGGCCCTCGCGCCCTCACGCGCCTTCTTGGCCTCCTCCTCGCCGTGGACAAGGCTGGTGAGCTCGGTGGCGAGGATCTCCTTGGCCTCGTTGAGCTTGGCGTCCTTCCAGGTCGCCATTTCGTCGATCTGCTCAAGGGGCAGGAAGGTCATTTTGCGCAGGCAGTTCATGACGTCCGCATCGTCGATGTTGCGCCAGTACTGATAGAACTCGTACGGGCTCGTCTTGTTCGGGTCGAGCCATACGGCGCCGGCCTGCGTCTTGCCCATCTTCTTGCCCTCGCTGGTGAGCAGCAGCGTTATGGTCATGCCGTAGGCGTTCTTGCCGAGCTTGCGGCGGATGAGCTCTGTGCCGCCGAGGATATTGGACCACTGGTCGTCGCCGCCGCACTGCATCACGCAGCCGTACTCCTTGAACATGTGATAGAAGTCGTAGCTCTGCATGATCATATAGTTGAACTCAAGGAAGCTCAGGCCCTTTTCCATGCGCTGCTTGTAGCACTCGGCGCGGAGCATGTTGTTCACGGAAAAGCACGCGCCGACATCGCGCAGTAGCTCTATATAGTTCAGCTTGAGCAGCCAGTCCGCGTTGTCGAGCATGAGGGCCTTCCCCTCGGAAAAGTCGATGAACTTGCTCATCTGCACCTTGAACTTGGCGGCGTTGGCCTGTATCTGCTCCTGGGTGAGCATCTGGCGCATATCGGAGCGGCCGGAGGGGTCGCCCACCATCGTCGTGCCGCCTCCGAGCAGCGCTATCGGCCTGTTGCCCGCAAGCTGCAGCCTGCGCATCAGGTTAAGGGCCATGAAGTGGCCGATGTGCAGGGAATCGGCGGTCGCGTCAAAGCCGATGTAGAATGTGGCCTTCCCTGCGTTGATGAGGTCGCGGATTTCCTCTTCATCCGTGAGCTGCGCGATAAGTCCTCTCGCCTTGAGTTCCTCGAAAATCTGCATCGATCTTTCTCCTTCATTATAGATTATGCCTGTCCTGTCCCCAACGGGCCGCTTGCCGGCCCGGCTTCAGCGTATTGAATCCACGCACCGGGATTCATGGCGGCCAGGCCTGCATAAAGTCGCTCTGCCGCCGTTTCAGGGCAGGGCCGCCGCCCCCGCTCGCCGACAGATACGTCATTTCCCCTCGTGTCCGTCTATTATCCCGGCGGCGTTCTCGGCGCAGTAGGCCATGTATTGCCTGCACACGCTCTTGTCCCCGCCGTTCTTTTCCATAAGGTCCGCGCAGCGGATAGCGCCGAACTGCTCCTTAAAGCCCTTTGCGAAGTCCGATATCCAGCCCGCAAGCGGGGCGTCCGGCTCGCCGGCCTTCTCCCCCTCGGCAAGGGCCATGCTTATTGCAAGCACAGCGCCACAATAGGCCCCGCAGGCCTCGCCCGCGCGCAACCCGCCGCCGAGCCCGGCGCTGAGGCGCCTGGCCGTGTCCGTATCCAGCCCGATGCGCCCGGACAGCGCGCAGAGTGTGCTTTGCGCGCAGTTGCAGCCCCTCTGGCGGAATTCCAAAGCCTTTTCCCCGTAGTTCATGCCTTCTCCTCCTGCTTGTATTTCACCGCCGCGTCAAGCTGCTCAGCAGCGCTGGCAAGCGTGGTGTCCGTTATGTTGTCGCCGCCGTGCAGCCGCGCGATTTCCCTTATCCTTCCGTCCCGGTCAAGGGGCGTGACCGCCGTATATGTCCGGCCGCCGCGCTCCCGCTTTTCTATGTGGAAGTGCGTATCGGCCATCGCAGCTATCTGCGGGAGGTGCGTCACGCAGATGACCTGCTTGCGGCGCGAGAGACGCGCGAGCTTTTCGGCCACCCTCTGCGCCGCTATGCCGGAGACGCCCTCGTCTATCTCGTCAAAGACGAGCGTGCCCACCTCGTCCCTCTCGCTCAGCACGTCCTTCATGACGAGCATTATACGCGCCAGCTCGCCGCCCGAGGCGATTTTTGAAATGCGCCCGGGTGTCTCGCCCGCGTTGGCGCTCATGAGGAAGCGCACCTCGTCGCAGCCGGTCTCGTCGAACCCCGGGCTGCCCGCCTTCGGCGTTATCTCGACCACAAAGCGCACGGACGGCATGGAGAGCTCGCTGAGCCCCTTCTGAATACGGCGCTGCAGCTCCTCGGCGGCGGCAGACCGCTTTTTGGAAAGGCCCTTTGCGGCATTATACGCCGCCTCGGCTTTTTTCGCAAGCTCGGACGCGAGTTTTTCCCGCCGCTCGTCGGAATACTCTATCTCCTCGAGGCCCTTCCGGCTCTCCTCGAGTATTGCGATAAGCCCGGATTCGTCGGCGGCATATTTTTTCTCAAGCCTGTGGAGCTGCGCCAGGCGCGTCTCGAGCGCGTCGTACTCCTCCGGGGAAAAATCCAGGCTCTCCCGCAGGTCCCTAAGCCGCTCCGCCGCGTCCTCCAGCGTCATTCTCGCGCCGTCGATCTCCGACGCTGTCTCGCCGAGCTCGCTGGCCCAGTTTGCCGCGCGGGCCACCTGGGCCGAGGCCTCGCCCGCCAGCTCGCAGGCGCTGCCGTCCGCCCCGTAGAGCGCGTCGTACGCCGCGTCAAGGGCATCCGTCAGCCTGCCGGCGTTGCGCAGCAGGTCGCGCCTCGCACTCAGCTCGGCCTCCTCGCCCTCGCGCAGCTCCGCGGCCTCAAGCTCCTCCACGCGGTAGCGGTAGGCGTCCGCCAGGCGGCGTTTCTCGTCATCTCCCATATTCAGCCGTTCGAGCTCCCTCTTTGCGTCCGCATATTCTCCGTAAGCCCGCCTGTACTCCTCCAAATCCGCGACGAGCGCCCCGAAGGAGTCCAGATACGCGCGGTGCCTTGACTCATCCATGAGCTGGCGTCCGTCGTTCTGGCCGTGTATGTCCAGCAGCTTCACGCCTATCGCGCGCAGCTCGGAAGCCGTTACCGGCATGCCGCAAACCGAAGCGGAGCTCTTCCCGTCGGCGGAAATTCGGCGGCGGATGACCACCGCCTCTTCCTCCTCAAGGCCGTTCTCCCCGAGCCAGCCCGAGAGCGTCTCGGCCGTGAAGCTCGCGGCCACCGCCGCCTTTGCGGCCCCTGTGCGCACCAGCTCCCGGCTTGTCCTGCCCCCGAGCACGGCCTGCAGCGAGTCGATGACTATGCTCTTGCCCGCGCCAGTTTCGCCGGTAAGCACGTTCAGCCCCGGCCCCGGCTCTATGTCCGCGCGCTCGATTACCGCTATGTTCTCAATATGGAGCTCTGTAAGCATCCGCCGTCCTCCGAAAGTGCCGTCCCTATCAGAACAGCTTTTTTATCTCCTCGCACAGCGATTCAGCGCTCTTAACATCGCGCATGGCCAGAAAGGCTGTGTCGTCTCCCGCGACAGAACCGACGAGGGCAGGAATATCCATGCCGTCAAGCGCCGAGCTTGCGGCCATCGCAAGGCCGGGCAGGGTCTTGATCACGATTATATTCATCGCGGTTTCGCAGCTCACGACGCCCTCCTTGAAGATCTTTTTCAGACGCTCGCTGTGGTCTCCCGCCTCGTCATGAGACGCGGGAGCGTAGCGGTAGCGCCCGCTGGGCGCGAGCTCCTTCACAAGGCGCAGCTCCTTTATATCTCTCGAGAGCGTGGCCTGCGTACTGCTGACGCCCCTGGCGGCAAGCGCCTGCATCAGCTGGTTCTGGGTTTCGATATCGCTGGAAGCAATGATCTCCAAGATTACATTTTGCCTTGCGGACTTCATTATCAACACTCCCTGTCAGCATTTTTTTGGGGTCCGTTCCGCTTCCTGCGGGTCATGTCATTGCTATTTACCAGTGAGTTTATTCATGGCGGACTCGTAAAATGTAGTTACTCCCATGTCCGCCATGACGACGGTCTTCGAGCTCCTTCGTATAAGGACCTCGTCGCCTGCCTCCATGCGCACGGCCTCCGTGCCGTCAACCGAGAGAAGCGTCACATGCGAGCGCTCCCAGTCTGGCCTGACGGCCACGCGCCTTGCCGGCGAGAGCACAAAGCTCTTTGCCGCCATTATGTGCGCGCAGATCGGGGTGATTATGATATTCTCGGCCTCCGGCTCCACTATCGGCCCTCCGGCCGACATGGAATACGCCGTCGAGCCCGTGGGCGTTGAGACAATAACGCCGTCGCCCAGAAAATCCGTGACGTTTACGCCGTCGGCCGTGATGGCAAGGCCGATGCAGCTCACGTCGCTCTTGACCACCACATCGTTCAGCGCGCAGTCGAGCACGCTCTCCCCGTTTGCGCGCCTGAGCTCCACGTCTATCAGCATCCTGCAGCTGCGGCGAAACTCGCCCGCCGCGGCCCTGCGTACGAGGCCGATATCCTCCGGCTCAAGCGACGCCATAAAGCCCTTTGTGCCCATATTGACGCCCAGCATGGGGATTTGAAGGTCCATCACCTGCCGCGCTACGTGCAGGAAAGTGCCGTCTCCGCCGAAGGAGATTATCAGCTCCGCGTCCTCGGCCGCCCGCCGCAGCGGGATCATGCTGGAGTCCCCGGGCACGTCAACAAACACCGGGCTTATAACGGTCTCCCTCCCGTCCGCCTCAAGGAATGCCTTGGCGCGCATTGTGAGCGCGAGGCTCCTGTCGCGGTACGGATTCGGGGAGAGGATAATTTTTTTCATTTGACAGCATCACCCCCGTGCGAGGCGGCCACGACATCCACGACGGAGAGCTGCGGCGCGTCGTGCTCGCCCTTTTTGAGCCATGCGAGGTACTCTATATTCCCCTCGGGCCCGCGTATAGGAGAAAAATCCAGGCCCATCAGGGTGCAGCCCGCCGACGGGACAAATCCCATGAACTCGAGGAGCACGCGCTCGTGCACCGCGGCGTCGCGCACGACCCCTTTTTTGCCCACGTCCGCCTTTCCGGCCTCGAACTGAGGCTTTATCAGGCATATCACATCTCCGTTATCCTTCAGCAGCGGGACGACGGCAGGTATTATCAGCCTCACCGAGATGAACGACAGGTCCATGACGGCCAGGTCCATAGCCTCCCCGAACATGTCCGGCTTCAGGTTCCGCGCGTTCGTGCGCTCCATAACCACCACGCGGCCGTCCTGCCGCAGGCTCCAGGCGAGCTGCCCGTAGCCCACGTCCACGGCATAGACCTTCGCCGCTCCGTTTCTGAGCAGCACGTCCGTAAATCCGCCGGTCGAGGCACCGCAGTCGATGCAGGTTTTGCCCTCCGCGGAAACGGGGAACACCTCAAGCGCCTTTTCGAGCTTGAAGCCCCCGCGCGAAACATAGGGGCAGGCCGTCCCCCTCAGCTCAATTTTCGCGTCCGCTGCCACCGGCATCCCGGGCTTTGTGGCCTTCTGCCCGTTGACATAGACGAGTCCGCTCATTATATCCGCCCTCGCGCGCTCGCGGCTCTCCGCGAGCCCGAGCGCCGTGACGGCGACGTCAAGTCGCTCCTTTGCCATCACATCAGCTCCATAGCAGCTTTTACAATGCCGGCGGCGTCGATTCCGGCGGCGGCGCGCAGCTCCGCCGTCGTGCCCTGCTGGGCTATGCCGCTCCCGAGGTTCAGCAGCCGGGCTGCAAACTTAAGTTTGCCGGCCGCGCACGCAAGTATATTCATGCCTGCGCTCCCCGCGGCGCAAACCTCCTCAGCAATTACAATCCTGCCCGTTTTTTTCAGGGATGAGTACACGCTCCCGGTGTCTATCGGGCACACCTGTCCGAGCTTTATCACCTCGGCCGAAACGCCCCGCCCGGACAGCTCCTCCGCCGCCTCAAGCGCTTCGTTAATCATCGTGCCGTAAGCTACAAGCGTCACGTCCGTCCCCTCGCGGAGCAGCGCGGCGCGCTCCGCGCGGCAGTCCCTGTACCTGCCCTCGCCTCCGCGCGGATAGCGGACGGCTACAGGCCCGTCCATGTCCTCAACGGCGGAGCGGAGCATCTCCCGCAGCTCGGCGAACGAGGCGGGACACAGCACCTTCATCCCCGGCACCGTGGAGAGGTACGCCACGTCGAAAACCCCGTGGTGGGTTTCTCCGTCCTCCCCGACGAGCCCGGCGCGGTCGACCGCAAAGACGACGTGCAGCCCGAGCAGCGAGACGTCGTGTATCAGTTGGTCGTATGAGCGCTGCAAAAAAGTTGAATATACGGCCACGACCGGCACAAGGCCCTGTTTCGCCATCCCGGCAGCCATTGACACCATGTGCTCCTCAGCTATGCCGCTGTCGAAAAACCGGTTCGGAAACTTCTCCGCAAAGCGCGAAAGGCCCGTCCCATCCTCCATTGCCGCGGTGAGTGCCATTACCCGGCCGTTCCCTTCGGCGATCCGGCAGAGCGTATCGCCGAATTCGGCGGAAAAAGTCCTTCCCCCGCTTTTGATAACTCCCGTCTGCAGGTCAAACGGTCCCACGCCATGGTACTTGTCCGGATGCAGCTCGGCAAAGGGATAGCCCCTCCCCTTCTTTGTCAGCACATGTACCAGCACCGGCACGCGCATATCCCTGGCCCAGGAAATTGCACTCTCAAGAGCAGCGATATCGTGCCCGTTCACCGGCCCGAGATAGTAAAAGCCAAGGTCATCAAACATGTTCCCGGGCAGGACCGCGTCCTTGACGCCCTCCTTAACACGGTGTATGGCATTGTAAAGCGGCTTGATGCGCCCGACCGTGGAACGGTACCAGCGCTTGAAGCCTATATACCCCGGCTTAACCCTCATGCGGGAGAGCAGGCGCGCCATCCCGCCGACATTGCTGCCGATCGACATTGCGTTGTCGTTAAGTACAACCACCAGCGGCTCGCCCGACTGCCCGGCGTTGGAAAGGCCCTCATAAGCGAGCCCGCCTGTCAGCGCGCCGTCGCCGATAACGGCGACGACGTCATAGTCCCCTCCCAGATTAGTCCGCGCACGGGCCATGCCGAGAGCGATGGACACAGAGTCGGAAGCATGTCCGGCAACAAAGGCATCAGCCATGCTCTCCCCCGGCTTCGGGAAACCGGAAACCCCGCCCGATTTGCGCAGCCGGTCAAATCCGGAGCGCCGCCCGGTGAGCAGCTTATGGGTGTAGCTCTGGTGCCCCACGTCAAAAACAATGCGATCCCTCATCGGGTCGTACACCCGGTGCAGCGCCACTGTGAGCTCCACCGCTCCGAGGTTCGACGCGAGGTGCCCTCCGGTTTTTGAAATGGTCTCTATTAAAAACCGGCGTATTTCAGAGCACAGCTCCGGCAGTTTTTCCTCCGGAAGGCTTCTCAGGTCTGGATTTGTATTTATTTCGTTAAGTATATGCAAAGATATGACCTCTTTGATAATCTCTTTTGCAATAATCGTACGAGTCAAAACTTCCTCACCATTAATATAGCAAAAATCGCCCGCTATTTCAATATAGCAGGGCGATATTTGAATATATTCATTCGAACGCTTTTAGCCGCGCCTTGTCGCCATTTTGGCCGCGAGCTCCCTCAGGAAACCGTTCGTATCCATCTTCTCAACCGTGCTGCAGGCAAGGGCTGTAATCTTTTCAACCATGCGTGAACACCCTGCCTCGCCGTAGAGGCTCATGAAGGTCGTCTTTCCCTCGCGCTTGTCGCTGCCAATTGGCTTACCGAGCTCGCCTACCGTGCTCAGCACGTCGAGCATGTCGTCGCGTATCTGGAAGGCTGCGCCGAGCTGCGCGCCGTACTGCGATGCGGTGTCTATGTCCTCGTCGCACGCCCCGGCCGCAGCTGCGCCGAGCATGCACGCGCCGGAGAGCAGCGCGCCGGTCTTGCGCGCCTGCAGGTCGCTGAGCTCGTCGGCGGAAAGGGCGTGGCCCTCGGCCGAAAGGTCCATGTACTGCCCGCCGCAGATGCCATCGACTCCGGCGGCGCCGGCGAGTATTTCCGCGCACTTCGCCCTCACCTCAGCGGGCAGGCCGCTGCGGAGTATCGTGCCGAAGGCCTCAGCCTGCAGCGCATCGCCCGCCAGCACCGCAGTGCTCTCGCCGAAAACCTTGTGGTTCGTCGGCTTGCCGCGCCGCAGATCATCGTTGTCCATGCAGGGCAAATCGTCGTGTATCAGCGAATAGGTGTGCAGCATCTCCACCGCGCAGGCCACGGGCAGGGCCTTTTCGGGCTCAAGGCCGTTCAGGCGTGCGAACTCAAGCACCAGCACCGGCCTTATACGCTTGCCCCCGGCCGTCAGGCTGTAGCTCATGGCGTCCAGCAGCCCGTCAAATTCAAATCCGCGCTGGCTGTTGAAAGCGGACTTGAGCGCGGGTTCGATCAGCGCGAGGTATCCCCTGTATCTCTCGTCGTAGGTCATTCCGACGCCTCCTCAAACGGAAGCTCCTGCGGCTCCCCGTCCGGCCCCTTGCGGAGCTTGACGACTCGCTGCTCCGCCTCGTCAAGGGCCCTGGTGCAGCTTGTCACAAGGCCCGCCCCCTCCTCAAAGAGCTTGAGCGAGTCGGCCAGCGGCGCGTCGCCCTTTTCAAGCGTGCGGACGATTTCCCCGAGCCTTTCGAGGCTGCTTTCAAAGCTCTGCTGCTTTTTCTGTGCCATCTGTGTCTCCTTTAACGCTGTCAACCGTGCACTCCGCCTCGCCCTTTGAGAGAAGCAGGCGGATTTTATCCCCAGTAGAGAGCTCGCGCGCTTCGCGCAGCGCCCGGCCCTCGCCGCTCATTGCGATCGAATAGCCGCGCCCGAGCACCTTGAGAGGGCTGAGCGCGTCTAACTTCGCCGCAAGCGAGGCGTACTGCGCCCTGCAGGCGGATATCCTGCGTTCCGCCGCTGCGTCCAGCCTGAGCCGAACGGCGTCCAGCTCCAGCCTGCGCTGGTCGATAAAGCCCGTCGGGCTCTGCATCACCCGCCGCGAGGATAAATCCTCAAGCGCCGTGCGCCGAGATTTTATCTGCTTGGTGACGGCCTGATACAGCCGCGCCCCGGCGCTCGCTATGGCCTCGCGCAACTCGGCAGCGTCCGGCGCGGCGAGCTCCGCCGCGTTTGACGGGGTTGCCGCCCGCAAATCCGCCACATAGTCGGCGATTGTCACGTCCGGCTCGTGGCCAACGGCGGATATGACCGGTATTTCGCAGTCATATATCGCCCGCGCCACCCGCTCGTCGTTAAATGCCCAGAGATCCTCCATCGAGCCGCCGCCCCTTCCGGCGATCAGCACGTCCGCCACGCGGTGCCTCCCGGCGTAGCGAATCGCCCCGGCTATCTCCGGCGGGGCCTCGGCCCCCTGCACACGGACGGGCAGCAGCAGCACCTTTGCCATAGGCCAGCGCTTTCTAAGCACGCGGATGATGTCGTGCACCGCCGCGCCTGCCTCGCTGGTCACCACCGCGACGCGCTCCGGGCATCGCGGTATCGGCCTCTTGTGAGCCCTGTCGAACAGGCCCTCCTTCTCGAGCTTTGCCTTTAGCTGCTCAAAGGCGGCCTGCAGGTCCCCCGCGCCGCCGGGCAGCAGCTCGTCGCAGTAGAGCTGATATGCCCCGTCCCGCGGATAGACGGACACCCTGCCGATTGCGGTGGCGGACATCCCGTTTTCCGGCCTGAAGCGCAGCTTGGACGCCGAGCTGCGGAACATCACGCAGCGGAGGCTCGAATCCTGGTCCTTCAGCGTAAAATAGTGGTGCCCGGAGGGGTAGATCTTGTAATTTGAAAGCTCCCCGCGCACGGCTACAGCGCCGAGCACGGGGTCGGAGTCCACAAGCAGCTTTATGTGCGCGTTGAGCTCCGATACGCTTATTGGCTCTGAGCGATTCACCTCTCGCCCTCTCCGCGCATGTAGCCGCCGAGGACGCCGTTGATGAACGATACCGTCTCCGGCTCCTCATAGGCCTTGGCGAGCTCCACGGCCTCGTTGATGGCGACGGCGGGCGTCACGTCCTCGTCCTTCAGGTAGACTATCTCAGCCAGCGCGCAGCGGAGCACGGCCGCCGCCGTGCGCGAGATGCGCTCCGGCCGCCAGCCGGTGGAATACCTGGCTATGATGTTGTCAAGCTCGTCGCGGTGCTCCGCGCAGGCGGCGACAAGGCGGCGTATGTACTCCATCTGTGCCTCATTTGGCGCGGAGGCAAAGAGCTCGTCCTCCCCGGAAAGGGAGGCAAAATGCTCCTCGTCGAAAAAACCGTCCAGGATTTCCGCCGCGTCCCCGTCGGAAGCCCCCTGGGCGTATATGAGCCTTACGGCCAGCTCCCGGGCCTTTGTCCTCGTCATTTGTCGAAAGCCACGCCGGAGACGTGGACGTTTACCACCGGGCTGCCCATGCCTGTCATGGACTCCACGGCAGAGGTCACCTTGTCCTGCACCTCTTTGGCGACGCTGACGACGTTGCAGCCGTAGCGCACCATGATAATGGCGTCGACGGTTATGACCCCGTCGTTTATCTGCACCTTGACGCCCTTGGAGGCGGATTTTATGCCGAGCAGCTCGGCCAGCTCGGTGCCGGCGTTGTTTACAATGGAGGCCACGCCGTCGATCTCGTTTATCACGGCGCGCACCATGGAGAGGAGCACGTCCTCAGATATGTTTATGCTGCCCTTTTCAGCCTGGCAGGTGATGTAGTTCTCGCCCATTGTGAGCCCTCCTTTGAGTTATGGCAATACAGTATAGCATATCCCGGCGGGAAAATAAAGCGTTTTGTTCAGGCTCATTCCCAGTTCTTCCAGACTTCCGGCCTGTACCCCACGGTGGCCTGGCGCCCGTTGCGCACAACCGGCGTGCGGATATTGTCCGGGTATTCAAGCAGGCGCTCGAACCGGTCGGCGTCCGATGCCATGTATTTAATCAGGTCGCAATCCGGGGCCTTTTCGTCTATCAGGGCGTCGAGCCCCACCGCCGCCCGGACGCTCTCCAGCTCCCGGCGGCTCATGCCTATCCGCGGCAGGTCGATCAGCTGGTATTTGATCCGCCGTTCCTTGAAATAGCGCTCGGCCTTTTTCGTGTCGAAGCATTTGTTGCGGCCGAAAATCTGTATGTTCATTCCGTCCTCCCCAAAATACGCAGGAGATTGCCGTAAAATATGTCCCTCACAAGCTCCTCGCTGTGTCCCCGGGCAAGCAGCGCCTCATACAGCCTCCACATGTCCTGCACGCCATACAGCCCGCGCGGCACGGCGGCAATGCCGTCGAAATCCGAGCCGAGGAACACGCTTTTTTCCCCTCCGAGGGCGAGGAAGTGCTCCAGATGAGCGCAGCAGGCTCCGATGTCCCGGCCGAGGCCGACAAAATCCGCGCAGAGGTTCAGCCCCGCTCCGCCGCCGCACTTCACCAGCGCGGCAAACTGCCCGTCGGTCAGGTTGCGTGGGAACTCGCTCGAGAGCGCCGCGGCGTTCGAGTGGCTGGCGATCACCGGCTTTTCCGCAATCTCCAAAACGTCCCAGAACGCTCTCTCAGAGGCATGGGACAGATCCACGGCGACTCCGCAGCCCTGCGCCGCGCGGACAAATTCGCGGCCATTGTCCGTCAGCCCTCCGCCGCCGCCGAGCGCCGCGCCGCACAGCGCATTGTCGCTGTTCCAGCACAGGTTCACCATCACTATCCCGTCGCTGT
>LBJMR02800__coassemble_321_pt1 | contig 40857 bp, 36 predicted proteins | sample LBJMR02800__metabat2_low_PE_004 | metagenome-assembled genome bin LBJMR02800
CCATCTCCTTCGGCACGCCGCACTGATATATCTTCAGGTCGGGGCCGACGACTATGACGCTTCGCCCGGAGTAGTCGACGCGCTTGCCGAGCAGGTTCTGGCGGAAGCGTCCCTGCTTGCCCTTGAGCATATCGGAAAGGCTCTTGAGCGCGCGGGAATTCGCGCCGGTGACGGCCCTGCCGCGGCGGCCGTTGTCAATCAGGGCGTCGACGGCCTCCTGCAGCATGCGCTTCTCGTTGCGGACTATGATGTCCGGCGCGTTAAGCTGCATCAGCCTCTTCAGGCGGTTATTGCGGTTTATGACGCGGCGGTACAGGTCGTTCAGGTCGCTCGTGGCGAACCTGCCGCCGTCGAGCTGCACCATCGGGCGGATCTCGGGCGGGATGACCGGCAGCACGTCGATTATCATCCACTCGGGCTTGTTGCCGCTCTGGCGGAAGGCCTCGACGACCTCGAGCCGCTTGACGAGCTTGGCCTTTTTCTGGCCGCCGGCGGTGGCCAGCTCGGCCTTCAGCTCCTCGGAGAGCTTCTCGCAGTCGATCTGCTGCAGGAGCTTCTTTATGGCCTCGGCGCCCATGCCGGCGTCGAAGTCGTTCTCGTACTTCTCGCGCATGTCGCGGTACTCGCGCTCGGTGAGAGTCTGGCAGCGCTCCAGCGGCGTGTCGCCCGGGTCGATCACGATATAGGAGCCGAAATAGAGCACCTTCTCAAGGATGCGCGGCGTGATATCGAGTATCAGGCCCATGCGGGAGGGTATTCCCTTGAAGTACCAGATGTGGCTCACCGGCGTGGCGAGCTCGATGTGGCCCATGCGCTCGCGGCGCACCTTGGAGCGGGTGACCTCGACGCCGCAGCGGTCGCATATCTTGCCCTTGTAGCGTATCTTCTTGTACTTGCCGCAGTGGCACTCCCAGTCCTTGGTGGGCCCGAAAATGCGCTCGCAGAACAGTCCGTCGCGCTCGGGCTTGAGGGTGCGGTAGTTGATGGTCTCAGGCTTCTTTACCTCGCCGTAAGACCATTCTCTAATCATTTCTGGGGAGGCAATGCCAATTTTTATCGCGTCAAAGGGTGTGTAGCTCAACGATTATTCCTCCTCCATGTCCGTCTCGTCCCCGGCGAAGCTGCCGAAGCCGTCAAAACCGTCGTCCCCGTCGTCCTCCTCGTCGCCGAAGGAGTCGGAGTCGTACTCATCCTCCGGCACGTCCTCTATTATAAAGCCGGAGGACTCGATCTCCCCGTCGTCGGCCCTGTAATCGTCCTTCATGCCGGGGATGTAATCGTCGTCATCGTCGTCCTTGAGCTCGATCTCCTCGCCGTCCTTGTCCAGGATGCGCACGTCGAGGCAGAGGCTCTGCAGCTCCTTGACGAGCACCTTGAAGCTCTCCGGCACGCCCGGCTCGGGGATGTTGTGCCCCTTCACGATGGCCTCGTAGGTCTTTACGCGGCCGGCGACGTCGTCGGACTTGACGGTGAGTATCTCCTGCAGCGTATACGCCGCGCCGTAGGCCTCGAGGGCCCAGACCTCCATCTCGCCGAAGCGCTGTCCGCCGAACTGAGCCTTGCCGCCGAGCGGCTGCTGCGTGACCAGGCTGTACGGGCCGGTGGAACGGGCGTGTATCTTGTCGTCGACAAGGTGGTGCAGCTTGAGGAAGTAGACATAGCCGACAGTGACCTCATTGTCGAACCTCTCGCCGGTGCGCCCGTCGTAAAGGACGCTCTTGCCGTCCTCGCGGAGGTTGGCAAGCTGCAGCGTCTCGCGTATCGAGGCCTCGTTGGCGCCGTTGAAGATGGGCGTCGCGACCTTCCAGCCGAGGGCCTGCGCCGCATAGCCGAGGTGAACCTCGAGCACCTGGCCGATGTTCATACGGCTCGGGACGCCGAGGGGGTTGAGGACGATGTCCAGCGGCGTGCCGTCGGGCATATAGGGCATATCCTCGCGCGGGAGAATGCGGGAGACGACGCCCTTGTTGCCGTGGCGGCCGGCCATTTTGTCGCCCACGGAGATCTTGCGCTTCTGCGCGATGTACACGCGCACGACCTGATTCACTCCGGCGCTCATCTCGTCGCCGGCTTCGCGGGTGAACACCTTTACGTCCACGACTATGCCGCTCTCGCCGTGCGGGACCTTGAGCGAGGTGTCGCGCACTTCGCGGGCCTTTTCGCCGAATATGGCGCGCAGCAGCCTCTCCTCGGCGGTCAGGTCGGTCTCGCCCTTGGGCGTGACCTTGCCGACGAGTATGTCGCCGCTCCTCACCTCGGCGCCTACGGAGATTATGCCGCGCTCGTCGAGGTACTTGAGCGCGTCGTCGCCCACGCCGGGGATATCGCGTGTGATTTCCTCTGGGCCGAGCTTGGTGTCGCGCGCGTTGCACTCAAACTCCTCCACGTGTATGGAGGTGAAGGTGTCGTCCATGACGAGGCGCTCGTTGAGCAGTATGGCGTCCTCGTAGTTATAGCCCTCCCAGTTCATATAGCCGACCAGGATGTTCTTGCCCAGGCTGAGTTCGCCGTTGCTGGTGCTCGGACCGTCCGCCACGATGTCTCCCTTGGCAAGGCGCTCGCCCGCGGAGACAACAGGCCGCTGGTTGATGCAGGTGCCCTGGTTGGAGCGGGAGAATTTGATAAGCTTGTAGTCCTTTACGCCGAGCGTGTCGTAGCGTACAACCACATGCGTGGCGGAAACGCTCTCGACAATGCCGTCGTCCTCGGCGAGGACGCAGACGCCGGAGTCCACGGCGCACTTGTGCTCTATGCCGGTGGCGACTATGGGCGCCTCGGTGGTGAGCAGCGGCACGGCCTGGCGCTGCATGTTCGCGCCCATGAGCGCGCGGTTGGCGTCGTCGTTTTCAAGGAAGGGTATCATCGCCGTGGCGATGGAGACCATCATCCTCGGGGAAATATCGATATAGTCCACCCTCTCGCGGTCGACCTCGATGATCTCGTCGCGGTGGCGGCAGGTGATGCGCTTGTTGCGCAGGCAGCCGTTCTCGTCCAGCGGCTCCGTGGCGGGGGCCACGATGTAGCGGTCCTCAATGTCGGCGGTCATGTATTCGACCTCGTCCGTCACGAAGCAGTCCGGCTTCCTGACCTTTCGGAAGGGCGTGACGAGGAACCCGTACTTGTTGACCCGCGCATAGCTGGCGAGGTAGCTTATAAGGCCGATGTTCGGGCCTTCGGGTGTCTCTATGGGGCAGAGGCGGCCGTAGTGCGTGTAGTGCACGTCGCGGACGTCGAAGCTTGCCCTCTCGCGGCTCAGGCCGCCGGGGCCGAGGGCGGACATACGGCGCTTGTGCGTCAGCTCGGCCAGCGGGTTCGTCTGGTCCATGAACTGGCTGAGCGGCGAGGAGCCGAAAAACTCCTTAATGGCCGCGGTCACCGGGCGGATATTTATAAGGCTCTGAGGGGTGACTATGTCGAGGTCCTGCAGCGTCATGCGCTCGCGGATGACGCGCTCCATGCGGGAGAAGCCTATCCTGAACTGGTTCTGCAGCAGCTCGCCGACGCTCCTGACGCGGCGGTTGCCGAGGTGGTCGATGTCGTCCGGCGAGCCCACCCCGTGCGCAAGGCAGCAGAGGTAGTTCACGGAGGCGAACATGTCGTCAACTATGATGTGCTTGGGTATCAGCAGGTCGATATTCTCGCGGATGGCGTCCTTCAGCGCGTCGCCCTCGTACTGCTCCATGAGCTGGCGGAGGATTATCAGGCGCACCTTCTCGTCCACCCCGACCTCCTCGGGGGCGAAGTCGACGAAGTGGCGCATGTCGACCATGCCGTTCGTGAATACTCGGATTTCCTTGCCGTCCTGCGTGACGACCATGGCCTCGGTCACGCCGCAGGACTCTATATACTCGGCGCGCTCGCGCGTCAGCGTCTCGCCGGGCTCGGCGATGATCTCGCCGGTCACCGGGTCGGCCACGGGCGCGGCAAGCTGGTGGCCTGTAAGGCGCCCGGCCAGGCCGAGCTTCTTGTTGAACTTATAGCGGCCCACGGAGAAGAGGTCGTACCTCCTGCGGTCGAAGAACAGCCCCTCGAGCAGCGTCTCGGAGGTCTCCACCGTCGGGGGGTCGCCGGGGCGGAGCTTGCGGTATATCTCGAGCAGGGCGTCCTCGCGGGTTATGAAGGTGTCCTTGTCGAGGGTGGCGACGATGCGCTCGTCGTTGCCGAACACGTCCTTGATCTGATCGCTCGTGACGCAGCCGGCGACGGGGTCGCTCAGGCAGCTCAGCCAGGTGTGCGGCTTGTCCGGATCGTAGCGCCCCATCGCCTTGAGGAAGAGGGTGATGGGCAGCTTGCGGTTCTTGTCGATGCGGACATAGAAGATGTCGTTCACGTCGGTCTCATACTCGAGCCACGCGCCGTGATAGGGTATTACCGTCGTGCCGTAGGTGGATATCTGCGCCTTGTCGGTTTTCTTGTCGTAATACACGCCGGGGGAGCGGACTATCTGCGACACGATGACGCGCTCCGCGCCGTTTATGACGAAGGTGCCGCCGGGGGTCATGAGCGGGAAGTCGCCCATGAAGATCTCCTGTTCCTTGATCTCCTCGGTCTCGCGGTTGCGCAGGCGCACGCTCACCTTCAGCGGGGCGGCGTATGTGGCGTCGCGGGCCTTGCACTCTTCGATGGAGTATTTCGGCTTGTCCTCCATGGAGTAGTCCACAAAACTGAGCTCGAGGTTGCCGGAATAGTCCGTCACCGCGGCAACGTCGCGGAACACTTCCCTGAGCCCGGTTTCAAGGAACCACTTGTAGGACTGCTTCTGGATCTCCAGAAGGTTGGGCATGTCCTGAATTTCCGTGCTCCTCGCAAAGCTCTTTCTGACTGTTTTCCCGTAGCTGACATCAGTTGGCATCGATGCACTCTCCTCGTATTGGAATCACGCGGACACCCGGCAGGGTTGTCAATAATTTGCGGCCGTCTGTTGCAATTTCTCAAAAACCTGATAGAATATGCATGTAAAGAGAATTGGGAAAGTATCCCCCTCTCGATGACATAGCAAGTTATTTTATCATTATAAGTTGTGGCTGTCAAGCTATATTTTGTTAAGAGATGAAATTTCCGGCGGGGTTTTCCCCGTCTTTTTTTGTGCGGAGCGCTCTCCGGCCGTCTCCGCGCCGTCTGGAGGACACATATGGACATCGCCGTTATACTGCTCCTCTTTGCCGAGGCGCTGCTTGCGCTTGCGGCGCTGTATTTTTCCGGTCTGCTCAAGCGCCCGAAGGATGTCGCCGTGTGCGCCGCGCTGGTGGCCGCGGCGTTCGTCGTGCGCGGCTCCTGCTTCAACCATGTCACTGCGGATTACGAGACCTTCCTGTCCGTGTGGGTCGAGTATTTCAGGAACAACGGCGGCTTCGCCGCCCTGGCGGAGCCCATCGGCAACTACAACGTGCCGTATATGTATTTCCTCGCCGCCTTTTCCTATATAGGCATAGACGACCTGTACCTCATCAAGCTGCTCAGCGTATTTTTCGACATTGTGCTCGCCTATGCGGCCATGTCCCTCGCCGGGCTGTACACCACGAGCCGCGTAAAGCGCCTCGCGGCCTTTTTCGGCGTGCTCTTCCTCCCCACCGTCGTCCTGAACGGCGCCTATTGGGGCCAGTGCGACAGCATTTATGCCGCCTTTGCCGTGCTGGGCATATATTTTGCCCTTTCGGGCAGGCCGTCCGCCGGCATGGCCTGCATTGCCGTTTCCTTTGCCTTCAAGCTGCAGGCCGTGTTCATCATGCCTGTGTTCGTCGTGCTGCTGCTCTCGGGGCATGTAAAAATCCGGCACTTTTTCATCTTCCCCGCCGTGTATATAGCGCTCATGCTCCCCGCCGTCGCCGCCGGTATGCCGTTTATGGACACCATAACGCTCTATTTCGACCAGATGGGCACCGTCGGCTCCGCGCTGAATTACAACTCGCCGAGCATCTTCGCCTTCTCCCGCAGCGTGCAGGACACGGCTCTCGCCTCCAACCTCGGCATAATCGCCGCCTTCGCGCTCATGCTGCTCACCTTCCTGCTCGTCGCACTCCGGCGCGGCAGGGCCTCGATGTGGGCCGTCCTCGGCTGCGCGCTTGTGCTCTCCATCGGCATCCCCTATTTCCTCCCGCACATGCACGAGCGCTATTTCTTCGTCGCCGACGTGCTCACGCTGCTCTTCGCCTGCGCCGCGCCCGAATATCTCGCCCTCCCGCTGCTGACGCAGTTCGCCTCCCTGCTCGGGTATCACGCCTATCTGCGCGGCTACTATTTCCTGCCGATGAGCTACGGGGCCGTCGCCCTCGCGGTCGCCCTGGCCCTCTCCCTCGCCTTCACCCTCGCTCAGCTCTATTCGAGCAAAAAATAGCCGCACAAAAAACTCCCCGGGAGCGCTCATCGCGCCCCCGGGGTTTTTACGGTTTTCAAAGAATATCGACGGTCTCCTGGCTGCCGTCCTCGGCGGTGACTATTAAATGCCCCTCACTTTCAAGCTCGCTCAAATCGATGGATATGGAGCCGGAGAACGAGCCAAGCTCGACATACGTAAACTGGATGTCTTTATTCAGGGCGGGGTTATACGAAGCCCGGAGAGGTATGAGGCCGCTGACCCCGTGGACCTCTAACCCCGTGTCCGTGGTATTAACGCTCAGTCCGGACTCGCTGTAAACCGAGAGGCGGAACGGGGTAAGTATCTCACCGGCGGGGTAGTTGATGGACACGGTGCAGGAAATGCCCTCGCCCTCCAGCGACATGCCCTCGTTCCCGACGAACCTTGCGCGGCTGACGCCGCTGCCGTCAAAGGCCTGGGACCAGTTTTCCGCCTCTATGGCGACCCTCATGCACGGCTCGGCGGTGGTGAACAGGAATTCGCCGCTGTTATCCACCTCAAACGCCGCCGGCACGCCCTCGCTGAACTCGCCGTACTGCTCCGCTTCCATATCGCCGGTTATTTCCCCGTATGAAAAGTTCAGGACCTCTTTTTTCCTGTTTTCAAGTGAAAACTCGTTGGCGGTGACTGAAACGACGGCCACGCCGTCTTCCTGCCGGCTTAAGACAAGGTAAAGCACAAGCATCGCGGCCACCGCCAGGCATATCAGGCCTACGGCGAGGATGCGTTTTGACTTTATCGACATATTGATTTACCCTCCTGACACTGTGCTTTGTCTAATGATACTATATTTGCGGCGTGTTTTCAATGCCGTGTTTGAGAGTGCTATGCCTTTTTCGCCCGGCCCTCGATCATTCAATCTGCAATATAGCTATACTGCCACATTTTGGAGAGGCTTTTTGTATTTAATTAACAAATATTATTTAACCTATTCCAAATATATGGTTCTGGCGGTATAAATGTTTACAATCGCTGTAATAGTGATGCAAAAGTGCGCCGCCCTGATGACTTGGATGATATGCGCGAAGATGAAGATCATCGCCGTTAATGCCATACTACCATGTTTCACGGTGCCAGTATAGTTGCCATTGCCATAATAATAGTCCTCGCACTGTCGGCGCTGTACCTGCTAATGCGCGCTTTGGGTATACTGAAAAAACTCCATATCAAAGCATCGGATACCAAATGACCACATGCTGATCCTCACCCCGGTTTATCCCTATGATGAGCTGTCACAGGCCCTTTGCGCCGGGCAGGAGCGGATTGTAATCACCCGCGTGGACAGCGCAGGCGAATCACCGGCATCGGCACAATAAAACCGCCCGATACTGCATAAATTCGCAGTATCGGGCGTAATTTTATCTTGTTTCAGCCGCGCTACGCTATGAACATCGCGTCCCCGAAGGAGAAAAAGCGGTATTTTTCCCTTACCGCCTCGGCGTAGGCGTTCAGGATGTTCTCCCGCGTGGAAAAGGCGGAGACGAGCATCACCAGCGTGCTCTCCGGCAGGTGGAAGTTCGTGATAAGCGCGTCCATGCACTTGAACTGATATCCCGGGTAAATAAAGATGTTCGTCCACCCGCTCGTGGGCTCCATCGTGCCGTCCGGCTTCGCAAAGCTCTCCACCGTGCGGCAGGAGGTCGTGCCGACGCACACCACCCTTCCCCCGGCGGCTTTGGTCTCGTTTATTATCCGCGCGGTCTCCTCCGGGACGATGCAGAACTCGCTGTGCATGTCGTGGTTCTCGATCTCGTCCTCCTTGACCGGGCGGAACGTGCCGAGCCCAACGTGCAGCGTCACGAAGCACTCGCGCACGCCCATTGCGGCGATTTTGGCCAGCAGCTCCTTTGTGAAGTGCAGCCCCGCCGTCGGCGCGGCCGCACTGCCGAGCTCGCGCGAATACACGGTCTGATAGCGCTCTGAGTCCTGAAGCTCCTCCTTGATGTAAGGCGGCAGCGGCATTTTGCCCAGCCGCTCGAGCACCTCGAGGAAAATCCCGTCGTAGTTGAACTTTATTATCCTGTTCCCGCCATCGGCCACGGACAGCACATCGGCGGTCAGCTCGCCGCCGCCGAAGCTGAGGTGCGTCCCCGGGCGGGTCTTTTTCCCCGGGCGGGTCAGGCACTCCCACTCCCCGCCGCCGAGGTCTCGCAGCAGCAGCACCTCCACTGCGCCGCCGGTCTCCCGCGTGCCGAGCAGCCTCGCCGGCAGTACGCGCGAGTCATTCATCACCAGGCAGTCCCCCGGGCGGAGGAAATCCGTGATGTGATCAAACGTGCTGTGCCGTATCGTCCCGCTCTTGCGGCCGAGCACGAGCAGCCGCGAGGCGTCTCGCCTCTCGAGCGGGGTCTGCGCTATGAGCTCCGGCGGGAGCTCATAGTAAAAGTCAGATGTTTTCATAGCCTTCAGCCCCTCGAGAGCTCAACGCCCGTGTAATAGAAGTTGATGATCTGGTCATACGTAAAGCCATATGTGTCCGCCATGGCGTACGCCCCGTACTGGCTCATTCCGAGGCTGTGTCCCCAGCCGGAGCCCTCGAACGCGAAGCCCGTGCCCGTGTCCGTCACGGTGAAGTGTATGCTCGAGAGCCCGATCGTGGCCGTGCATAGCCTGTAGCAGTCCACTCCCTCGAATTCCGCCGTGGTGCCGGAACTGTCCGTGAACACAAGGGCGATCACGTTCCCCGTGTCCGAATACTCCGCCTCCACCGACTCGATTGAACCGAGCGTGTTCCCGCTGCGGCTCACCATGCGCGCGAGCTCGCCGGGCGAGAAGCTCACAATCCAGCTGCTGCGGCTGTTGAGCTCCGCCGCGGCCTCCTCATACGGGTCCAGCACGCCGCGGAGATACGGCGTAACGCTCCCCGTGATGTTCTCGCTGTCCTCGGAGCCGCCGCCGTGCGACGAGCTGAACATCGCCGATATGGGCTCACCGTCGTAGGTTATGTATATCCCAGCCGTCTCGTCCACGGCCCTGTCGGAAGCCTCCGTAGAGAGGTTCGTCCCGCGGTAGACCTGGCAGTACGTGTCGTTCGTAACGTCGAAGCCATAGTTTACATAATACGTGCTCGCGCCTATATAGCTCGCCACGTACGTCCTTGCGCAGAGGGCCTGCGCCTTCAGCGCCTCGAGCGGCCAGTCGGCGCTCATCTCATAGGTTATGACGCCCTTGACATAGTCCTCGATGTCCACGATATTCACAACAGTGAGCTCCCCGCCGGTCCGGCGGACATATTCAAACCCTCCGTTGTATGTGTAGCCCTTGAACCAGGTCTCGGTCTTTTCGCCGTTTTCGCCCACTGGCCTCACGCCGAGGCTGTACTCCGTGCCGCAGTCGAATTCAAAGATTATCGAGGCGTCCGCCGTGCGCGTCACCACGACGCAGTACGCGCTCGCCGAATAGGCCTCGCCCGTTATGCCGCGGGAAGAGGCGTCTGCGCTCGCAGCGGCGGCGCTGTCGTAATCGCCTACCAGCGCGCGGTAAACCCCGTCGTAATAGGCCGGGAAACCGTCCGGATACGCCGACGCGGCCGCGCTCGCCTCCTCAAAGCTGCCGTAAGTCCCCGGAAGGAGTATGTGATAGCAGCCCACGTGCCCGTGGTCGGTGTCCGTGTTCCTGTCCATCACCATGGTGATGGCGGTTTCGTCCGTGCTGCCGAGGGCGTGGAACTCCCGCTCCTCATCGTAGTAGCCGAGCTCGTACCCGCTGCCCACCTCGTTTTCAAGGTTGGCATACGGCAGGGTGCTGTTGCGGACGGAGCTGTCGGAGTCGTAGTAATAGAGCCCGACGCGCACGTTCTGGTAAGGTATGTCTATACTCCCGGTAACGGAGAGGTGCTCCGGCGGCCCGTCTGGCGTAACTGCAGTCTCCCCGCCGCCGTCAACGGTCTGCAGCCCGCCCGATGTCATCACATAGACCTCACCCGAGCCTATCTGCGCCGCCTGCCCGTCGCCGGTCACGGCGTAGGCCGAGGCTATGCCCCCGCTGAGCACGTCGCCGCCGTTCACATAGATGTCCCCCGCCGCCGAGCCGCCGAGGCCGAGCAGCGCCGCGCACAGGCAGAGCGCCGCCGCCGTGGATATTATTCGTCTGAGATTCTTAGTATTCATTCGTTCACCTTTTGACGTTTATTGACTGATGCGCCCGGTGGTGGTAAAATTGACGCGTGGGTGTGCGCGCAGCGCGCGCAGTTAGACCTGTTTAGACATTATAATGCCAAAACCGCCCGATTGCAAGCTCCCCGGGCCGGAATAATTTGACTCCCGGGAGAATAGCCTTTTGGATACGGGGAAAGGAAGGATGCAGAATGGATAAATTCAAGGCAGGCGTCATCGGCGCCACAGGCATGGTGGGACAGAGGTTCGTCACTTTGATATCCAGGCACCCCTGGTTCGAGCTCTCCGTCGTGGCGGCAAGCGCCCGCAGCGCCGGCAGGACCTACGAGGAGGCAGCCGGCAGCCGCTGGGCCCTCGACGAGCCGATGCCCGAGTGTGCGAAGCAGCTCGTGCTGCGCGACGCCTCGGACGTTGAGAGCGTGGCCGCCGACGTCGACTTTGTCTTTTCCGCCGTCGACATGAAGGCCGAGGAGATCCGCGCGCTGGAGGAGGAATACGCCCGGCACGAGATCCCCGTTGTCTCCAACAACAGCGCAAACCGCTGGACGCCGGACGTGCCGATGATAATCCCGGAGATAAACCCGGAGCACCTCGAGGTCATACCCTTCCAGAAAAAGCGCCTCGGCACCTCCCGCGGCTTTATCGCCGTCAAGAGCAACTGCTCCATACAGAGCTACGTGCCCGCCCTCTCCCCGCTGCGCGAGGAGTTCGGCCTTGAGCGCGTACTCGCATGCACCTATCAGGCGATTTCCGGCGCGGGCAAGACCTTTGAAACCTGGCCGGAGATGGTCGACAACGTCATCCCCTATATCGGCGGCGAGGAGGAAAAGAGCGAGCGCGAGCCCATGAAGATCTGGGGCACTGTAGACGGCGGGATAATCCGCCCCGCGGTCAAGCCCCTCATCACCTCGCAGTGCTTCCGCGTCGCCGCGTCCAACGGCCACATGGCCGCCGTTTTCGTCACCTTCGGCAAAAAGCCGCCCGTGGACGAAATCAAGGCCCGCTGGGCGGAGTATAAGGGCCGGCCCCAGGAGCTCGGCCTGCCCAGCGCCCCGAAGCAGTTCCTGAAATACTTTGAGGAGCCCGACCGCCCGCAGACCCGGCTCGACCGCATGAACGAGGGCGGGATGCAGGTCACGATAGGCCGTCTGCGTGAGGACACGCAGTATGACTATAAGTTCGCCTGCCTTTCGCACAACACGCTGCGCGGCGCCGCCGGCGGGGCCGTCGAGCTCGCCGAGCTGCTCTGCGCCGAGGGGTACATCGTCAGAAAATAGGCTCAAAGGGCCTAAAGAATAAAAATCACTTCAGGAGGTATGAATAACATGGCAAAGACACCGATTTTCACCGGTTCATGCACCGCCATAGTCACGCCCTATTTGGAAAACGGCGTTGACTACGAAAAGTACGCCGAACTGATAGACTTCCAGTATGCCGGCGGCACCTCCGCGATCCTCGTCTGCGGGACCACCGGCGAGAACCCCACCCACACCGCCGAGGAGCACAACAAGCTCGTGGAGCTCACCGTTGAAAAGTGCCGCGGCCGCATGAAGGTCATTGTCGGCGTCGGCGGGTACAACACCGAGCACGTGCTCGAGCAGGCCAAGCACGCCGAAGCCGCCGGGGCGGACGGCATACTCATGGTAACCCCCTATTACAACAAGACCACGCAGAAGGGCCTCGTCGCCCACTTCACCTATGTGGCGGACCGCGTGAACGTCCCGATGATCGTCTACAACGTCCCCTCCCGCACGGGCATCGGCGTCAAGCCCGCCACCTATCTCGAGCTCTCAAAGCACCCGAACATAAACGGCGTCAAGGAGGCGAGCGGCAACATCGCCGAATACGCCCTCACGCGCAGCATGTGCGGCGACGACCTCGTGTTCTGGAGCGGCAACGACTCCGACACCGTCCCGATGATGTCCCTCGGGGCCAAGGGCGTAATCTCCGTCGCGTCGAACATCATCCCCGCGGATGTCACCAGGCTCTGCAAGCTGTGTCTTGACGGCGACTTCGCCGCAGCCGCGGCCGAATACTTCCGCCTTGCGGACTTCTTCGACAAGCTCTTCATCGAGACCAACCCAATCCCCGTCAAGGCCGCAATGAACCTCGCCGGGATGAACGTCGGCAAGCTCCGCCTGCCGCTCGTCGAGATTTCCGAGCCCAGCAAGGCCAAGCTGATAGAGAGCATGCACGCCCTCGGCCTAAAGACCGTCTGAGGTAGAGCGCCATGCTGAAGATAATCGTCTCCGGCTGCAACGGTCACATGGGCCGGTCCGTCGTCGGCATCTGCGCAAACACTTCGGATGTCGAGGTCGTCGCCGGCTTCAACCGCACAGCCGTCAGCCGCGACGGTTTCCCCGTGTATTCCGACCCGATGGAATACGCCGGCGAAGCCGACGTGGTGATAGACTTTTCAAATCCCGCGAACCTCACTTCCCTGCTGAACTACTCCGTCGAGCGGCAGGTGCCGATCGTGCTCTGCACAACCGGCTACTCCGCCGAACAGCTCGCCGAAATCGAGGAAGCGGCCAAAAAGGTACCGGTTTTCAAGAGCGGCAACATGTCCCTCGGCGTGAACCTGATGCTGCATCTCGTCCGGCGCGCCGCCGCGGTGCTCGGCGCGGATTTCGACGTTGAGATCGTCGAGCGCCACCACCGCCGCAAGGTCGACGCCCCAAGCGGCACCGCCCTGATGATAGCTGAGGCCGCCGCCGAGGGCCTTCCGTACGAGCCCGAGCTCAAATTCGAGCGCCACAGCGTCCGCCAGCCCCGCGGCGGGCACGAGATAGGCATCTCTTCCGTCCGCGGCGGCACCATAGTCGGCGAGCACGAGATAATTTTCGCCGGGCTCGACGAGGTGCTCGAGATAAAGCACGCCGCCCTCTCGCGCGACGTGTTCGCCGCCGGCGCCGTCACCGCCGCCAGGTTCATCGCCGGCGTGAAAAATCCCGGCATGTACAACATGGATGACGCGCTCGCGGACATAATATAACATCTGACGCCGCTCTGCGCGGCAAATCAGCCACCGGAGACTTTCCAATGCAGAAACTCTCGATAATAGTCCCCTGCTATAACGAGGAGGAGACTGTTGACCTGTTCTACAACGAGGCGCAGCGCGCCCTCGCCTCAATCGGCGACATAGACTGGGAGTTCATCTTCGTGGACGACGGCTCGAAGGACGGTACGATACTCGCCCTTCGCCGTCTCGCGGGGGCGGACTCCCATGTCCGCTATCTCTCCTTTTCGCGCAACTTCGGCAAGGAGGCCGCAATGTACGCCGGGCTGCAGGCCGCGCGGGGCGACTATGTGTCCATAATGGACGTCGACCTTCAGGACCCGCCCTCCATGCTCCCCGAGCTGCTCGGGTGCGTCCGCAACGAGGGATATGACTGCGCCGCCGTCCGCCGCGTAACGCGCAGCGGCGAGCCGCGCATCCGCTCGTTCTTCGCCCGGGCGTTCTATAAAATCGTCAACAGGATAAGCCGCACCGAGATCGTGGACGGTGCGCGGGACTACCGCGTGATGACCCGCCAGATGGTCGACTCCATCCTTGAGATAACTGAGGTCAACCGCTTTTCAAAGGGCATCTTCTCCTGGGTGGGCTACAATACGAAGTGGTTCGAGACGGAGAATGTACAGCGCTCCGCGGGCAAGACAAAGTGGTCGTTTTTCAAGCTGCTCGTGTACGCGCTGGACGGGGTGATCGCCTTTTCCACCGTCCCGCTTGCCATCTCCTCCATCCTCGGGCTGCTCTTCTGCGTTATATCCTTCCTTGCGATCATCTTCGTAATAGTCCGCCAGCTCGTGTGGGGCGGCAGCGCGTTCGGCTGGCCGTCGCTCGTGTGCATAATACTCTTCCTGACGGGCATCCAGCTCTTCTGTATAGGCATACTCGGGCAGTACATCGCAAAAATCCACATGGAGGTAAAGGACAGGCCCATATATATCGTCCGCGAAAGGGGCGGCGGCGATGACTGAGCGCCGCCGCGCCGCGCACGCGGCCGCCTTTATCCTGCCTGCCGCGCTCCTGCTCGCGGTTTACGCCTCGATGGGCATGTGGCCCTTCGGCGACAAGACAATACTCGCCTCGGACATGGCCGATCAGTACGTGGAGTTTTTCTGCGCGCTGAAAAACGGCGATGTCTATTTTTCGTGGTCAAAGGCCCTCGGCAGCTCCTATATAGGAGTTTTCAGCTACTATGTCTCGAGCCCGCTCTCGTTCCTTACGCTGCTCGTACCGAATGAATACATGCCCGCGGCGCTCATGTTCCTCTGCTGCCTGAAATCCGGGCTCATCGGGCTCTCGTTCTCGTTCTTCTACCGCCGCCGCTTCGGCTCGGCCGGTTTCTCCTGCGTGCTCTTTTCGCTGTGTTATGCGCTGAGCTCCTATGTCGCCGCCTATTCGCTCTGCATAATGTGGCTCGACGGGCTCATATACCTGCCGCTGATACTCCTCTCGCTCGACAGGGCAATCGAGCGCCGCGGCTCCGGCGCGCTTACGCTCACGCTCACCGTCTGCTTCCTGTCAACGTGGTATATATCCTATATGATAGGCGGCTTCTGCCTCCTCTGGCTGCTCTGCGCCGCAGCGCGCGGGGATATCCCCCTGCGCGCCGGGAAAGCCGCGGCGAAGCTCGGCCTTGCGCGCGCTCTCGGCGCGCTTATCGGCAGCGCGCTGATTGCCCTTCTGCTCACAAGCCCTGTCTGGCTGCCCAGCTTCCTCGCAATGTTCAGCGGCAAGCTCTCGGACGCCACGGCGGACTACCCGTCGCTCGTCAACCTCGATTTCTCATTCTTCCGGCAGTTCCTGCCGGGACAGTATTCGTCCATAACCTCCTCCGCCCTGCCGTATTTCTTCAGCGGCACGGTTGTGACGCTGCTCGCCGCGGCGTATTTCTTCCTGCGCGGCGTCCCGGCCAGGCGGCGCATCGCCTCCGGCGCGCTGATAGCGCTCCTGATACTCTCGATGTGGCTCTCGCCGCTCGACAGGGTCTGGCACCTCTTCAAATATCCGAACTGGTTCCCGTACAGATACGCCTTCCTGCTCTCCTTCGCCCTTGTTTTCACGGCAGCGGAGGCGGCCCGGATCATATTCCCGAAGCTGCCGCGCCTTGCCGCTCCGGCGCTGCTCGCGCTCACCGCCGCCGAGCTCGCGCTGAACTGCCTCGTGATACTCCGCGGCGTGGACTCGCAGTTCCGCTACGAGAGCTTTTCGGACTATTACGCCTATTACACCGCGAACGCGGCCCTTGTGGACGAGGCCGAGTCCGCCTCCGGCGGCGGATTCTATCGCGTGGGCGCCACGGAGGACCGCGGCTTCAACAGCCCGCTCAGCTTTGGCTACCCCGGCGTCACGCACTACAGCAGCGTCTACGACAAGGACGTGAACGCCGCGCTGAAGTCCCTCGGCTTCGCACAGAGCTGGATGTGGACGGCGTATTACGGCTCCACCCCGGCGACGGACGCGCTCTTCGGCATACGCTGCGTTATCAGCGCCTCCGGACAGCCGCTCTATGAGCCCATCGCCTCGGAGGATGAGCTGACGCTCTATGAAAACCCGTATTCCCTCCCCCTCGCCTTCCTGGCCGGCGACGCGCCGGACTCCCTCACTGCCTCCTCGCCGCTCGAGCGGCAAAACGAGCTGTTAAGCGCCCTGTCCGGACTGGAAACTGACATCTTCACGCCAATCAGCCCCGTATCCGTCGAGCGCGGCAGCTCATACGCCTCCCTCACCTTCACCGGCACCGGCTCTCCGATATACGCCGATATGTCGGCGTACTGCCTCGACTCCCTATTCGTCAGCGGCGAATTTGTCTCCTACCTGAACACGGACGAGACGCGCTCCGTCCACCTCCTCGCCTGCCCGGCGGAGGGCGAAACGGTCACCGTCACCATAAACGGCTCCGCCGCCGCGGGCATCGACTGGGAAAGCGAGTGCTTCGGGCTCGACTCTGCCGCCCTCGCCGCGGCCGTCTCCGCGCTCGGCAATGTGAGCTCCCTTACCGTAGACGGCGCCTCTGTCAGCCTCTCTTACACCTCGGACGCACCAGCAAAGCTTGTCTCCACCATCCCCGCCGAGCCCGGCTGGCGGGCGTATGTGGACGGCGGGCGCGTCGAAGCCGGCGAAATGCTCGGCGCGTTCCTCACGCTGGACGCCCCGGCCGGCAGCCACACGGTCGAGCTGCGCTACACCGCCCCCGGGCTGCCGCTCTCCTGCTTCCTGGCCGCCGCAGCGCTGCTGCTCATCGCCCTCCGCGCGATACGCCGCGGCCCGGCCCGCCGCGCAAAAAAATGATTTTCCCCGGGAAAATACACAAATAATTAACATTTTCCCGGGGATATTTTAATATTTGCCTGCTATACTTGCGTCAGATAAGCAAAAAGGAGGCGAAGATAATGAATCGTGACGTGGACGATCTCATCTTCGGCGGAGCTGACGCTGGAGAAACAGAAAGCGAAAGATAAACCGCTTTGACGTATCGCCTGGCCAAAAGGCCGGGCTCGCTTTTTATTGCGTTTCAAGCGCCGGAAAGGCGCAGGAAATATGCCCGGCACGCAATCCGCGCCGGGCCAAAAAAGCCGGGGACCGAGGTCCCCGGCTTTTCGTTTTTATATCGCCTGGCGGCCGCCGTCCGCCGGCGCGCCGCCGTCCTGCGGCTCGTCCTCCTCGCTCTCGTCCAGCTCGCCCACGAGCTGCTCCAGCAGGTCGTTGAGCGTCACTATGCCGGTCACGCCGCCGTATTCGTCGAGCACCACGGCAAGGCGGATGCCCTCGGCGCGCATGCGCTTGAAGAGCACATCGGCCTTTATGCTGTCCGGCACAAAATACGGCTGCTTCACCGCGCTCTTCATGGCCTCGGCCGCGCCGCGCTCAGGCAGGGCGAAATAGTCCTTTATGTCCAGCACGCCCACGACGTGGTCGGTCGTCTCCTCGCACACCGGGTACAGGGAGTGGCGCGAGGAGAAAATCTCCTTCTCCCACTCCTCCGTGCTCTCGTCCGCCCAGAGGACACTCATCTGCGTGCGGTGTGTGCAGAACTCCTCCGCCGTCAGGTCGTCGAACTCAAAGAGGTTCTGTATGAACTCGTTCTCGTCCTCGCCGATCGAGCCCTTCTGGCTGCCGGCGGTGGCCATCATGCGTATCTCCTCCTCGGAGTATTCGTCCTCGTCGGAGTTGGGGTCCACGCCGAGGAGCCGCAGGACGCCGTTCACGGAGACGCTCAGCAGACTGACGATCGGCTTGAACACCTTCGAAATGCCGTAGAGCATGCCCGCCAACTTCAGCGAAACGCCCTCCGGGTTCTTCATGGCCAGGCGCTTGGGCACCAGCTCGCCGAAAACCAGCGTGAAATAAGAGAGTATCAGCGTTACCACGACGACCGCGATGGAGCTGAGCACGGACGGGCTTATCGTCACGCCGAGGCCCACCAGCCAGTCCACGATCAGGCTGGCGAAGTTGGTCGCGGCGGCAGCGGAGCCGAGGTAACCTGACAGCGTGATGGCAATTTGTATAGTGGACAAAAAGCGCTCGGGCTGGGCAGTCAGCTTGCTGAGCTTGACGGCGCTCTTGTTGCCCTCGGCGATAAGCTGCTCAATCCTTGCGTCCTTTACGGATATCACAGCAATTTCTGCGCAGGCGAAGATTGCGTTCAGGCCAATCAGCACCACCTGCAGCACTAATTGCCATATTAAGGTTGAATCCAAGTGAAACTTCCTCCTAAAATTAAAAGAGACGTAAAAACGCGCAAAAACGCCCGCACCTTTCCGTCTGCGAAAAGGCGCGCGCGTCATTTATAAACGTATTGAATTGCCTGTACTGTTGCTGGTACTGGGTCCGTCGTCCATAGCGGTTCTCATATCTCCTTTTGAGATATTAGAACATATTTGCGCCCGTATGTCAATATACAAATTGCATATTTTATCTATCCTCCTGCGCGGCGGATTTCTCCCTGCCGTGCCTCAGCGCCACGGAAGCGCATATTACTGCGCAGGCCAACACCGCGTACCTCGCCGTGTCAAACAGCCGCACCAGGGCGCGGGTTGCCATAACGCCCGTCTCCGCGCCGTCCGCCAACTCATACACCGGCGAGCGCAGGGCAAACAGGGCCGCGTACAGCGCCGCGCACAGGGCAACGCGCAGCCACGGCCTCGATTTATCGGGAAGGCTCACATCGCGGAAGCTGCGCACGCCGCAGACTATCAGCCCGACGCCGCAGCCGACGAGCAGCAGGTAGATTATGCCCCTCATCGGGTTCGCGTCCGACAGCCAGAAGTACAGATCCGCGAAGCTCACGCCCGTGGCCCATTTCAAATACCAGTGCACCGGCAGATAGACCGCGGCGAAGCACCAGAAGCCCGCATGCCGCCGCGCTTTTATGCAGGCCAGGCCGCAGAGCAGCAGCGGCGAGACAAAAATAAGCCCCGCAAACCCTCCGCCCAGCAAAAACAGCAGCACAAAAATCACGGCGCCCATACACAGCAGCGCCACTCCGGCTATGAACCGGCGGCTCGGTATCCCATTCCGCCCCTCCCCGGCGTTATGCGCGGCCGCATACACGCCGGCCTGCCCGCCCGGCTCCCCGCCGGCCGGCTGCTCATCTCCGAGCACGAGCTCGTCCATGCTGACGCCGAAGAGCCGCGCCATGGCGGCCACCTTTTCCAGCTCCGGCGTCGCCGCTCCGGTCTCCCATTTCGAGACGGACTGCCTCGACACGCCGAGGCGCTCCGCAAGCTGCTCCTGCGAGAGCCCGAGCCGCTGCCGCTGTCCCTGTATGTTCTTTCCTAACTCCATACGGCTTCCTCCTTTTTGCCCCAGGATAGCCGCCCGCCGCCTGAAAGTCTATAAATCCGGCTTTGAAAAGCCGCAACCAGAGGTTGCGCGCCCTCAGCCGAGGTATTTTTCAAGGCAGACAAGCTTCACTCCCGGGATCCCGTTGAAGCAGCAGGCCACCTCGCCTACTTCTTCAAACCCGAGCTTGCCGTACAGCCGCCTTGCGGCCAGGTTCCTGACGTTCGTGTCCATCCTCAGGGACTCGCAGCCGAGCGAGCGCGCCCTGTCCGCGTAAAAGTATATAAAATTCCGCCCGAGCCCGTGCCCCTCGTGCTCCGGGGCCACTACCAGCGTGTGCATGACGAGCACGCGCTCCGGCGGCGTGTCGTGCCTCCATTGGGCCCGGGCATACTCTTCGCCCTGGTTGTGGTCCATTTTTGCCGAGGCGAGGATGTTCCCGCTGTCGTCCTCCATGACGTACATCGTGCCCTTTTTAATGGCATCGAGCGCCGTCTCAGCCGTCGGATACACCCCGCGCTGCCAGCCGGTGGTGATCAGCCCGGCGTCCTCGCGGTCGTGGATCGCCTCGTATATCGCGGATATGCCCGGGACATCCGCCTCAGCGGCCCTTCTTATGTTCATTGCATTCCCTCCGAAAACAGAATCAACATGCCGTGTTTTTATGATTATATCACATACTTTTTGCGGCCAGTTAGCGCAAAAAAGCTCCCCCGGAAATTTCCGGGGGAGCTTTGGAGTGTTTATGCTCAGATCTTCATGCAGACGTCCCAGGCACGCCAGATAACAGTGCGCAGGTTGCCGATGGACACGCAGTCGCCCACAAGGTGGACGTTGCGTCCGGACTTGGCAACCGGAGTGGGCACGAAGCCGATAGCGTTGACGACGTTGTCCGCCTCAACCTCGGTCACGGTGCCGTCCTTGCCCTTTATCACGACGCTGCCGTCCTTGATCTCACTGATGGTGCTCTCGAGATAGATGGGCACACCGTGGAACACCAGCGCTTCGCGCAGGAAGCTGGCGTTCGGCAGCGGGACCATCGGGGTAGCTATGAGATCCACGGCGTATTCAACCACGGTCGGGTGCTTGCCCTGGTACACGAGCTCCAGCGCGGCCTCGCAGCCGGACTGGCCGCCGCCGAAGATTACGACCTTGTCGCCGGTCTCCTTCTTCTCACGCAGCAGCTCGGTCAACGTCATGCACTTGTTGAAGCCGGGGATGGGCATCGTGCGCGGCACGGAGCCGGTGGCGACTATTATCTCGTCGAAGCCGCCGAGTGTGCCTACGTCGTTTATCTCGGTGTTGAAGCGCACCTCTATGCCGGCCTTTTCGATCTCGCGCCTGTACCAGTCGATGAGCTCCTTGTCGTTCTCCTTAAAGGACATGCTCGAGGCCGTGATGAACAGTCCGCCGAGGGTGTCGGTCTTTTCGAAAATCACCGGCGTGTGCCCGCGCTTTTTCAGCACGAGGGCGCACTCCATGCCTCCGATGCCGCCGCCGATGACGGCGACCTTCTTCGGCCTCGTCGTCGGGACGATCTTGTACTTGTTGTGCTGCATGGTCTGCGGGGTCAGCGCGCAGCGCGCGAGGTGCATCGTATCGTCCATGCTCTGCAGGTTGATCGTGCCCTTGTACTTGGCCATGTTGAAGCAGCCGTTGTGGCAGCGGATGCAGGGCTTGATCTCCTCCTCGCGGCCCTCCTGCAGCTTGTGGACCCACTCGTGGTCGACAAGGTTCTGGCGGGCGATGGCGACGGCGTCGATCTTGCCTTCAGAGATGGATTTCGCGGCAACGGCGGGTTCCATCTTGCCGGCACATACCACCGGGATATCGCAGAAGTTCTTAATGTGCTCGACTTCGGCAAGGTTGCAGTTGTTCGGCATGTACTGAGGCGGATGCGCCCAGTACCAGGCGTCGTAGGTGCCGTTGTCGCAGTTGAGCATGTCGTAGCCGGCATCCTGCAGCTTCTTTACGGCAATTTCGCTCTCGGCCATATCGCGGCCGAACTCGGTGAACTCCTCGCCGGGCACGGCGCCCTTGAAGAAGTCCTTCGTCTTGGAAACGACGGAGTAGCGCAGGCTGACGGGGAAGTCGCTGCCCGCGGCGTTCTTTATGTTCTTGACGATATCTGTGGCAAAGCGCAGTCGGTTGTCCAGGCTGCCGCCGTACTCGTCCGTGCGCCAGTTGAAGTTCTTGATGGCGAACTGGTCAAGCGTATAGCCCTCGTGCACCGCGTGGATCTCAACGCCGTCAACGCCGGCCTCACGCAGCAGCCTCGCGGTCTTGCCGAAGGCCTCGGTGCTCTCCTTGATTTCGGCAACGGTGAGCGGACGGGACTTGTAGTCCTCCTTCCAGCGGTTCGGCGTGGGCGAGGAGCTGGCAGTGAGGTAGTCGGCGTCCATGACAAACTTGCCGATCTTGCCCATGCCGGGGTGGTCGAGCATCATGCTCATGATGTGGTTCACCGCCATCGAGCGTCCGCAGCCGACGGCGAGCTGCACGAACAGCTTCGCGCCGGTCTTGTGGAAGTCGACCATGTAGTCCTTCAGCTCGGCGAACATCTTCTTGTTGGTGTAAATCCAGCGGTTGCCCATGACGTCGCGCACCCACTGCATGCCGGGCAGGATCAGGCCCACATCGTCCTGCGCGGTCTTGAGCAGGAAGTAAGCCGCCTCCTTGTCGAAGTGGCAGGGCTCCATCCAGCCGAAGAGGCTCGTTCCGCCCATGGAGCACATGACAAGTCGGTTTTTGATTTCCACATTGCCGATTTTCCAGGGGGTAAACAAAGCGCTGTACTTCTCGTCCATCAAATCTTCCTCTCTTTCATAGTAAATTCAAAATCTATACACGGTGACCTCCCAGGGTCATCATACCGCCACACATATGTATGAATTCCACCAGCGGCCGCGCTGTGTGTTGATATTAATGTAACACAAATCTGAGCAAAATGGAATATCAAAAACGATAATTCTGAGAAAGATTTTACAAATTCTACAATGCGGCATGATTCGCCCAGCATATCCCGCCGTGTTTGCGCATTAAAAACAAAAAACAGCCCCCTGAAAATCAGGGGGCTGTGGAGGCGCCATCCGGATTTGAACCGGAGAATCGGGGATTTGCAGTCCCCTGCCTTACCACTTGGCTATGGCGCCGCGCCGTCGGTCTGCTTCTCAAGATTCCAATCTTGTCCCTGTGTCGGGTGGGACAAGATTCCCATCTTCCGAAGCGACCTCCTCTCAGAATTGAATCCAGGGATTCAATTTTGTAAAAGAGGGGTGGGAGCCGCTGAATGGGCTCCCTTCAGAATCGAATCAGGAGATTCAATCCTGAAATCAGGGATTAGACCAAAAGCCGCTTCGTGCGAGCGGCTTGGTAAAAACCCTCGTATACCCGGCCAAAACCTGTAGTTTTGGCCGGAGAGGATGAACAAGCTCGTTCTGTGGAGTTTTCGCCAACCGGCTTCGCCCTTTGGCGGAAACGGAACGATAAGAGCTTGTTCAGACGATGGAGCGGGCAACGAGATTCGAACTCGCTACCTCCACCTTGGCAAGGTGGCGCTCTGCCAAATGAGCTATGCCCGCGAATGGTGCCTCAGGCCAGAGTCGAACTGGCGACACGCGGATTTTCAGTCCGCTGCTCTACCAACTGAGCTACCGAGGCATATTTTACCCTGCCGCTCGAGGGAATTTGTGGTGGGAACAACTGGACTCGAACCAGTGACCCCTTGCTTGTAAGGCAAGTGCTCTAACCGGCTGAGCTATGCTCCCGGATAAGCGGCTTTGTCATTGTAGCAAATGTCCCCAGTATTGTCAAGAGCTTTTTCAGATTTTTTTCGCGCCGCGCGCGGGGAGGCTTTTCCCCGCGCACAGCGCCGTCACTCCTTCGCGGCGAGGGCAAGCAGCTCCTCCGGGGTGAAGCTGTATATCTTGTCGCAGAACTGGCACGTGACCTCGATGGGCTTGCCGTCCTGCGCCATGCGGCGCAGCTCGTCCGCGCCGCAGCTCTCCAGCGCGGCGGAAACGCGCTCGCGGCTGCACGAGCAGCGGTAGCTCACCGGGATCCGCTCCAGCGTCTCCGGCTCCATGCCGCGCAGCACCTGCGCCGCCACCTCGTCGAGCCCGTCCTCGGAAAGGATAGTCGTAAGCTGGTCCATCATGAAGATGTTGTCCTCGAGCCTTGTGATCAGTTTGTCCGGCGCGCCGGGCATGAGCTGGACTATATAGCCGCCGGCAGCCTTTATGGAAGTGTCGGTGTCCACCAGCACGCCGAGCCCGACAGCGGCGGGTATCTGCTCGCTCTCAACCATGTAGCTCGCGAGGTCCTCGGCTATTTCCCCGGAAACAAGCTCCACCGAGCCCACATACGGCTCCTTCAGCCCTATGTCCCGGCTGACCGTGAGCATCCCGTCGGTACCCACGGCGCCGCCGACGTCCAGCTTACCGTCCGGCCTGAGCGGCAGGTCTGTCCGCGGTTCGTCCACATAGCCGCGCACGCAGCCGTCCGAATCCGAGACGGCGATGACGCTGCCGATGGGCCCTCCTCCGTTCACGCGGATGGTCAGGCTCGCGTCGTCCTCCTTCATCAGCTCGCCGAGCATGCTCGCCGCGCAGAGCGTGCGCCCGAGGGCGGCCGCCGCCGTCGGCGCAAGGCCGTGTATCTCCCTCGCGCGCTGCACGACGCCCCTCGCGGAGATGCAGGATATTTTCACATAGCCGTCGCCGGTGACGGCCCTGATAATCTCGTCCATTTCAGTCATTTCCTCTTTTTGCCTTGAAATATACTCGCCCGCCGCCCTCGATCGGCCCGTTTTCCCCAGCGGAGATGTCTGTAAACCCCTCCTCCGCGAGCCAGGCCCTGAGGGTCTCGGGTTCGTGTGCGTACTCCACGTGTTCCTCGCCGGAGCGCAGCCAGGACTCCCCTTCGCGCTCGAAAATGTCCATCCCGTAGCGCAGCGCGCCCGCCTCCGCGTCATATCGCCCGCGCCAGACGCAGAAGACATCCTCCGTCTCGTCCATGGACATGCTGCCGTCCATCGAGCGCAGGAATTCCGGCGTCCTCAAATCGAAAAGCAGCAGTCCCCCGGGCCGTATGAACAGCCTGAGACGCCTGAACGCCTCCCTCAGCTCGCGCGGGGGGACATAGTTCAGGCTGTCGAGCGAAGAGACGGCGGCGTCCACCGTGCCGTACAGGTCCAGCTCCTGCGCCGACTGGTTTATGAAAAGCGGCCGGGCGGCAAACCCCGGGGCGGCCGCCTTTTTCATGGCCTCCATAAGCATGTCGGCCGAAGCGTCCGCCCCTATCATGTCATAGCCGCGCGAAGCGAGCTCAAGCGTCAGACTGCCCGTCCCGCAGCACAGGTCGAGCAGAAGGCGGAATTCGCCCCCGTCCGCGGCGAACACGGCCTCGCAGTAGTCCGCGAGGCGCCCGTAGGGGATGTCGCGCGTCAGCTCGTCGTATCGCCCGGCCAGAGCACCGTAAGCGCTCACGCCTCCTCCTCGCCGGCCGGTTTTCCGGCGGTTATGCCAAGCCGCTCGAAGGCGATGGCATAGCCGTCCGCCCCGTACTGCAAACTGCGGTTGACACGGGAGATGGTAGCGCTCGACGCGCCGGTCTTTTCAAGTATGTCGTTGTAAATCATGCCCTGGCTCAGGTACACCGCGACCTGATAGCGCTGCTCCATGGCCTGCAGCTCCGTCACGGTGCAGAGGTCGTCGAAGAATTTCTTGCACTCGTCGACGCTTTTGAGCGTAAGTATCGCCCTGTACATCTCGTCGCTTCTCGGTTTTTTGTTCTGTTTATTCATCATATACCTCACAAAAGTTCTTCGTGGTGCTTTTACATTTTATATCCCTAACGCATAAAAGTAAAGGCTTTATACACAGATTTGACGAAAATTTAATATTCAGCCCATCAGCTCCCAATAATCACTATTGCCAGCGCCGCCCTTTTGATATAGAATGTAGCTGTAAACCATTACTATTCGCGCCCCGGCGCAGAACGGAGGGAACCCATGCTTGAGCTTATAGCGGCAAACATGACCATTTTCTGGATAGTGCTCGTCATAATTTTCGCGGTTGTCGAGGCAATGACCGCCGGGCTCACCTGCATCTGGTTTGGCGTCGGCGCGGTTGCAGCGCTTATCTCCGCCTTTTTCGGAGCCGCCATCTGGCTGCAGTTCGTCTGGTTTTTTGTCATCTCGATCGCTTCCCTGCTGCTCACACGGCCGCTCGTCCGCAAGTATGTGGACTCGGTCAAGCAGCCCACCAACGCCGACATGGTAATAGGCCGCACGGCGCTGGTGATTGAGGACATTGACAACATCGCCGCCACGGGCGCCGTCTCCGTGGGCGGCAAGGAGTGGACCGCGCGCTCGGACACCGGTGCGAGGATACTCTCCGGTGAAGTCGTCACCGTGCTCAGGATAGACGGCGTCAAGCTCATAGTCGCCCCCGCCGGCAGTGCCGAAGGCGGGGATGACAGATAAATCAGTTTCTTAAAGAGGGGGAAACTAAAAATGGAATGGATAATTCTCGGCGTAGTGCTTGCCCTTGTGCTCTTCACGCTTGTGCGCTGCATCCGCGTGGTGCAGCAGGCAAAGGCCTTTGTCATCGAGCGTCTCGGCGCGTACAAGACCACGTGGAACGTCGGACTGCACTTCAAAATGCCGTTTATCGAGCGTGTCGCCAAGGTCGTAACGCTCAAGGAGCAGGTCGCGGACTTCCCGCCCCAGCCGGTCATAACCAAGGATAACGTCACCATGCAGATCGACACGGTCGTGTACTTCCAGATAACCGACCCGAAGCTCTACACCTACGGCATCGAGCGCCCGATCGTCGCCATCGAGAACCTCTCCGCCACCACATTGCGCAACATCATCGGCGACCTTGAGCTCGACCAGTGCCTCACCAGCCGCGATGTAATAAACACCAAGATGCGCTCCATCCTCGACGAGGCCACCGACCCATGGGGCATCAAAGTCAACCGCGTCGAGCTCAAGAACATCCTCCCGCCCAAGGAAATCCAGAACGCCATGGAGAAGCAGATGAAGGCCGAGCGCGAACGCCGCGAAGCCATCCTCCGCGCCGAGGGCGAGAAGAAATCCGCCATCCTCACCGCCGAGGGCGAAAAGGAGTCTGCCATACTGCGCGCAGACGCCAAGAAGCAGGCCCAGATACTCGAGGCCCAGGGCAAGGCGGAGGCCATACTGACCGTACAAAGGGCCACGGCCGACTCCATCAAGCTCCTGAACGAGGCCTCGCCGACCGACCCCGTGATCCGCCTGCGCGCGCTGGAGGCTTTCGCCGCCGCGGCGGACGGCAAGGCCACCAAGATAATCATCCCCAGCGAAATTCAGGGCCTCGCCGGCCTGGCCGAGGGCATTGTTGAGTCCGTCAAGGCGCCTGCGGCAGAAAAATAATCTCCCCTGGAGGGCAAAATGAACTATTCCGACAAAGTGAGGGTGTTTCTCGCCTCGCACGGCATGGAGCCGGACGGCCTCGACCTTGAGGAGTGCGCCGCGCGCTTCATAGCCGACATGGAGCTCGGCCTCGCCGGGCTCACGAGCTCCCTCGACATGATACCCACCTATCTCACCTGCGGCGTCCCGGCGGCGGGCTCAAAGGCCGCCGTAATAGACGCCGGGGGGACGAATTTCCGCGTTGCGCTCGTCGCCTTCACTGAAAGCGGCCCGGTAATCGAGCGCATGGAGCGCTATGCAATGCCCGGCTCTGATTCGGCCGCGACATGGGAGGATTTCATCTCCTTCTCCGCCGAGAAGCTCCTGCCCTTCCTGGACGAGGCCGGGGCGATAGGCTTCTGCTTTTCCTACAGGGCGGAGGTCACTCCAGAGCGCGATGGGCGCGTAATAGCCATGTCCAAGGCGGTGCAGCTTGCCGGCTGCGAGGGCCGGCTCGTCTGCGCCGACCTGCTCGCCGAGCTCCGCCGCCGCGGCGCGCCCGAGCGCAGCGCGGTCATAGTCAACGACACCGCCGCGGTGATGCTCTCCGGCTCCTCCCTGCTCTCCGGCGGGGAATACGACGGCCTTGTCGGCCTCGTCTGCGGCACCGGGCAGAACACCTGCTGCGCCATTGACCCCGGCAGGATACGCAAGCTGGGCCTCCCGGCGGGCGAGCCCATGATAGTGAATCTCGAATCCGGCTGCTTCGACGGCCTGCCCCGCGGCGATTTCGACCGCGAGCTGGACGCGGCCTCCACCCTCCCCGGCGACCACCTGCTTGAAAAGATGACCTCGGGCGCGTACCTCGGCGAGCTCTGCCGGCTCACGCTCCGCGGCGCCGCGGCGGACGGGCTGTTCAGCCCCGCGGGAGCGGAAGCGGCCCTGGGCCTTGCCTCTCTCAGCTCCGCGGAGGCGGACGCTCTCGCCTCCGGCGCACCGGGCGGCCCGTTCTCCGAGGCTGCGGACGCTGAAACCGCCGCCGAGCTCTGCATGGCAGTGTACGAGCGCGCCGCGGCCTGCATCGCGGTGAACCTCGCTTCAATACTGCTATTCACCGGCGCGGGGCACGAACCGGACAGGCCCGCCTGCATCTGCGCGGACGGTTCAACTATAGTCAAAAGCCGCTGCCTGCGCCCGGCGCTGGAGGGGCAGCTCCGCTCCTTCGCCGAAACCGAGCTCGGGCTCCACGCCGTGATACATACGTCGGACGAGGCCCCCGTCATCGGCACCGCCGCGGCGGCGCTGCTCAACGTCGGCAAATAAAATAATTCAACGGAGGACACAGAACATGGCACTTGAAACAGGAATTAAGGGCAAGGCGGGCTTCACCGTCGAAAACCAGCACACTGCGAAATCGCTGCGCAGCGGCGGGCTCGACGTGCTCGCTACCCCGATGATGGTGGCCCTGATGGAGGAGGCGGCGCTCACGTCCGTCCGCCCCTATCTCGACGAGGGGATGGACACCGTCGGCACCAGCATCAGCGTCAGCCACCTCTCCGCCACGCCCGTCGGACTGAAAGCCTGGGCGGAGAGCGAGCTTGTGGAGATCGACCGCCGCCGCCTCGTTTTCAGCGTAAAGGCCTACGATGAAATGGGCCTTATCGGCGAGGGGACGCACGAGCGCTTCATCGTGGACATGGAGAAGTTCACTGCCAAGTGCTATTCGAAGCTGAACAAGTAATTAAAAACGCAAAGCCCCGCGGCGCAGTGCCGCGGGGCTTTTTTCTGTGCTTCACACGCTCAGCCTTGAATACGCCTTGCGGCAGTCGCGGCACACGGGCTTACCGCCCTCGATATACATGAAGGCCTCCGCCGCAATCTCCCCGCACACGGAGCACTCCGCGCTGCCGAACAGCCTCGCCCTCTCCGGCAGCGCGAGCGCCGGGGCCATGGCGTAAAAGAGCTCCGACGGCGCAAGATGGCGCATGTATTCCAGCGTTCCGCCCTTTTTAAGCCCCTCCGGCTTCGGCCGCGCGGCAATGCGCACGCCGCGCCCGCTCGCGCGCTCATAAAACGTGTACGACTGCTTCCCTGTGAGGTGGAACAGCAGGTTCCCCTTGCCCACGGTGCAGCCCAACACCACCTGTATCGCGTCCACCCCGCAGGCGTCGTTTTCGGATATGCACACCGTCTCCTCGTCCGGCGAGCGGCCGAGGGCGAGCAGCTCCGCGGCGTACTGCGCGGCCTTGAAGCCCGTCATCAGCCCGCCGCACTCGTGCCCGTGGAATTCAACGCATTTTTGCCAGAGTTTTTCGTCCATATCTCCGCCTCCTTCGCTCTGCCCACATAGTAACACGGCAGCGCAATATTTTGCAAAAATTTTTCCCGTGCCCCTCTTTATTTTTTCCTCCACTCCTGCTATAATCGCCCTCGTTCGTTTGTTGAGGGAGTGTTATCTGTGGCGAACCTGCTTCTTGCCTTCATCTATCTCGCCTTTATAAGCCTCGGCCTGCCGGACGCCGTGCTCGGCTCCGCCTGGCCGTCCATGTATTCCGGGCTCGGCGTGCCGGTGTCATACGCCGGGATAATTTCCATGATCATCTCCTCCGGCACGGTCATATCCGCGCTCATGAGCGACCGCCTCACCCGACGCTTCGGCGCCGGGCGCGTCACCGCGGTGAGTGTGGCGGTAACCGCCGCAGCGCTGATCGGCTTTTCCCTTTCAGGCTCGTTCATCATGCTCTGCATCATCGCCCTGCCCTACGGCCTCGGCGCCGGGAGCGTGGATGCCGCGCTGAACAACTACGTGGCCATCCACTACGAGAGCCGGCACATGAGCTGGCTGCACTGCATGTGGGGCCTCGGCGCGTCCGCCGGGCCGTTCATCATGAGCTATGCCCTCACCTCCGGACTCGGCTGGCCGTCCGGCTACCGCTTCATCGGCATTTTCCAGGTCGCGCTCAGCGCGGCGCTGCTGCTCAGCCTGCCGCTATGGCGGCGCTGCTCCGGCGGCGCGGAAAACGGCGCTAACGCCGGCGAGCGTGTAAGCTACGGCCGTCTGCTGCGCGAGCGCGGCGTGTGGGAGGACATGCTCGCCTTTTTCTGCTACTGCGGCATGGAGCAGACCGCCGGCCTCTGGGCCGCCAGCTATCTCGTGCTCAACTCGGGCGTGAACGAGGAGACCGCCGCCGGCCTCGCCAGCATGTTCTACCTCGGGATAACGGCCGGCAGACTCTTTTCCGGCTTCCTCACCAGCCGCTTTGACGACACTGCCCTGCCCCGCCTCGGCTATTCCCTCACCGCCGCGGCGATCGTGATCCTGCTGCTGCCCGCCGGGCAGTATGTCTCGGCCGGGGCGCTGCTGCTGCTCGGGCTCGGCTGCGCGCCCGTCTACCCCTGCTATATCCACGCCACGCCCGCGCGCTTCGGAACCAACAGCAGCCAGGCCGTCATGGGCTTGCAGATGGCCAGCGCCTTCTTCGGCAGCACGCTCGTGCCGCCCGTGTTCGGCTTCATCGCCCGGCGCACCACCTTCGGCGTATATCCCTTCTATCTTCTCGCCTTTCTGCTGCTCATGACACTCTCCCACACACGGCTCGAAAGGCTCCGCTCATGCAGGGCAAAATAAGCCAAAAGCCTCCGGCGTTTAAGCGCCGGAGGCTTTTTATTGTGCCTTATTTGTACGGGTTCTCCCCCGGGTAGGGCAGCGCCGCGGGCTGGTTATAGGCGATGTCGGAAATCCCAAGGTACTTGAACACCTCGAACAGCGCCCTGCCGTGCTTCCCGAAGGCCACGGCCCCGTGGTGCGGATAGCGCTTCGCTATGAGCACATGGCGGTAGAAGCGGTCCATCTCCGGGATGGCGAACGCGCCTATCGAGCCGAAGCTCTCGCAGTCCACGTCGAGCACCTCGCCCTGGGCCACGTAGGCCCTCAGGCTCGTGTCCGCCCCGGACTGCAGCCTGAAGAACGTGATGTCTCCCGCCTTTATGTTCCCCTCTATCGTGCCGCGGGTTATGTCCGGCTCCGGCAGCTCGGGCTCAAGGTCGCGCTTCATAATGAGCTGATAGCCCATGTGCGCGTTTTTCAGCAGCGCGGAGCAGGTGTTGCCGCAGTGGAAGCCCATGAACGTCTCGCGCAGGCGGTAGGGATATACACCCTTTATGGCTTTGTCGTATATGGCCTGCGGCACTGTGTTGTTTATGTCGAGCAGCGTCACCGGCGCTGCGGAGACGCACACGCCTATGTACTCGCTCAGCGCGCCGTATATGTCCACCTCGCAGCTCACGGGAATGCCCATTCCAGTGAGGCGGCTGTTGACATAGCACGGCACAAACTTGAACTCGGTCTGGAAGGCCGGCCAGCACTTGTTGGCAAAGGCGACGTATTCCCTCGCCCCTCGGTGCTCCTCCGCCCAGTCGAGCAGCGTGAGCTCATACTGCGCAAGCCGCGGGAGGATACCCGCGTAGGGGTTATCCGCGCCGAGCTCCGCGGCCATCTCGGCCACCTTGGCCCCGATCCTCGGGTCGCCTGCGTGCTTGTTATAGGCCACGAGCAAATCGAGCTCGCTGTTTTCCTCCACCGCAACGCCGAGGTCATACAGCGCTTTTATCGGCCCGTTGCAGGCGAGGAAATCGTCCGGCCTTGGCCCGAAGGTTATCACCTTCAGCCCGCGCAGCCCGAGTATCGCCCTCGCTATGGGCACGAACGCGCGCAGCTCCTCCGCCAGCTCCTCCGCGGTGCCCACCGGGCTCTCCGGTATATAGGCCGCGCGGCCGCGCAGCCCGAGGTTGTAGGAGCAGTTGAGCAGCCCGCAGTAGGCGTCCCCGCGCCCGTCGTGCAGATCCCCGTCCCCCTCTGCGGCGGCAACGTACATGACCGGCCCGTCGAACCAGTCGGCTATCAGCGTCTCCGGCGTCTCGGGGCCGAAATTCCCAAGGAATACGCAGAGCGCGTTCACCCCCGCGGCCTTCACGTCCTCCACCGCCCGCCGGGCGTCTATCTCGTTCTCAACGGTCACGGGGCATTCGTAAACCCCCTCGCCGTATGCCGCGCAGAGCGCAGCGCGCCGCCTCTCCGAGAGCGCCGCCGGAAAGCAGGAGCGCGAGACGGCTATGACGCCGAGCTTCACTTCAGGTATGTTTCGTATCATTGTCTTTCCTCCAATTCAAATGTCCCCGGAAATGTCTATATTCGCGCCGCGCAGGCCGGCGAATGCCCCTCCGGCGGCTTCCCCGCTTTCAGGATGGGCGACAAGCCACTTGTTGCACGCGCGTAGCAGCCTGTCCTCGGCCGAGAGCGGCTTCACGGCGGGAGCGGGCCCGTTCGTCCCCCTCGGCAGCACCACGGCCACCCGGAACCCCTCCTGCGCGTCCACGTGGCAGGGCGCGTAGTGCAGCGTCGTGGCATATACCTCCACCAGCACGCCAGCCGGGACGCGGAAGGCCCGCACCTTCGAGGTGTCCAGACCGAAGCCGCCGTCCAGCTCGTCCCGCCTTGCGAGCAGCAGCACAAAGTCGCCGCAGCCGGCGTTGAGCTCGCTGTCGCGGTGGTACTCAAGGCAGTTGAGCTTCGTGTTCCGCCCATAGCACATGCCTATCTGCACCGGCATCCCGCCGAAGGCAGAATTGCGCAGCGCGGAGTATATGCCGAGCGACTCGAGCTCGAACAGCGACGGCTCATATGCCGTGCCGCTCTCCGGCAGCGGGAAGCGGCGCATGGCCTCGAGCAGCGGCCGGGTGTCATAGCCCTCCATCACCCTGCCGTAGGGCGCGAACTCAGCGTCAAACACAGAGTATATCTTCATTTGCCCGCCCCCTCACACGATCTCCGCGAAAAGCTCTTTGCACGCGGGGTAGATCTTTGAAAAGCGCGAATACCTCTCATCATAGCGCTCCGCCAGCTCCCTCTCGGGCTCCACGGTGTCCGTTACGCGCACGAGCGCCGCCGCGGCCTCCTTCACTGAGGCGAACTCACCGCAGGCCACCATTGCGAGCATCGCCGCGCCGTACCCCGGCCCCTGCTCGGTCGCCGGGATGTCCAATGGTATCCCCAGCACATTCGCCATTATCCGGCGCCAGAGCGCGGAACGGCTGCCGCCTCCGCATATGAAGCTGCGCGGTATCTCAACGCCGATGGAGCGCGCCACTTCGAAGGAGTCGCGGATGGCGAACGCCACGCCCTCGAGCACGGCGAGCGTCATGTCCCCGCGTGTGGTGTCCATGGTCATTCCGGTGAATGTCCCGCGGGCGTTCGTGTCGTTTATCGGGCTCCGCTCGCCCATTAGATAGGGCAGGAAGAACACCCTGTTTCTCCCGAGGCTCTTCTCGGGTATCGCGCGCTGCGCAGCGGCGTAATCGCCGTCCCTGAGTATGCCGTCCTGCCACCAGGCGTTGCACGCCGCGGCCGAGAGCATACAGCCCATCAGATGGTAGCCGCCGTCCGCGTGGGCGAAGCTGTGCAGGGCGTTGTTTGGGTCCACGCCGAATTTTTCCGAGGAAATAAATATCGTCCCGGAGGTCCCGAGGGAGATGTTGCATCTCCCCTCGCCGACCGCCCCGGTGCCGACGGCCGCGGCGGCGTTGTCCCCCGCCCCGGCGCACACGGTCACGCCCTCCGGCAGCCCGAGCTCCGCTGCCGCGCCGGGCAGCAGCGTCCCCACGCTCTCATAGCTCTCGTGCAGCTCAGGCAGGCAGGAGCCGTCCACGCCGCAGATTCGGCACATCTCCGAATCCCAGCGGCGGTGCTCCACGTCGAGCAGCAGCGTGCCGGAGGCGTCCGAGTAGTCGCTCGAGCGCTTCCCCGTCAGCTTGAAAACTATATAGTCCTTCGGCAGCATTATGCTCCTGATCCGCGCGAAGAGCGCAGGCTCATTTTCCCGCATCCAGAGCAGCTTAGGCGCCGTAAAGCCCGCAAAGGCTATGTTCGCCGTGTGCTCCGACAGGAACTCCCGCCCGATTTCCTCGTTGAGGAAGCGGACGGCGCCGGATGTGCGCGAATCGTTCCAGAGTATGGCCGGCCGAAGCACACGCCCTTCGGCGTCGAGCGCCACGAGCCCGTGCATCTGTCCTCCCGCGCCTATCCCGGCCACCTTCGACGCGTCAAAGCCCCGCAGCAGCTCCGGCACGCCGAGCTTCACCGCGTTCCACCAGTCCTCCGGCTCCTGCTCGCTCCAGCCCGGGTGCGGATAGCTTATCGGGTATTCGCGCGTGACAGCGTTCAGCACCGCCCCCTCCGCGTCCACCAGCAGCAGCTTGCAGGCCGAGGTGCCGAGGTCTATGCCGATATAGAGCATACTCCACCTCCATAATGTGATTTATTGAAGCAAGTATATTGCATTTCCTCCCGCCGCGCCTTGACAATTTCCCGAAATTAATTAGACTAATTTGCTGTTTTGCTCATTTCGGCTAAATGCACATAAAGCCGCTCTGTTTTTTGTAGGTATTCACGGCCGCAAAACAAAAGGCCCGGGGAGCCCCCGGGCCTAAGCGAACATCTCCCTGCATTTTTCCAGCAGCTCCAAACTCCGCTCGCGCGAATAAAATCTCTCAAGAGAGCCTGAGCCGCGCGCGCCGTCAGCCGTGTCCGCCTCGCGCGGCCCCGGCAGGCGGCTGTACTGCTCCGGCGTCATGCCGAGCCGCCGCCGGAAGGCGCGCGAAAAATAGCGGTAATCGGAAAACCCCGCGGCCACGCTCACGTCGAGCATCCTGTCCTCCCCAGCGGAGATGAGCTTGCACGCGGCGTTAAAGCGCACGGATTCGACGTACTCCTGAAAGCTCCGCCCGAGCATTTCCCGGGCAAAATGTGACATATACCCTAACGAGCAGCCCTCGGCCTCCGCGAAATCGGCGAGCCGCAGCTTGTGGGCGTAGCCATTCTCCACAAAGGCTATAAGGCGGAGCAGCCGCTCCGTCCTGCGCGCGTCCTCCGCCGCCTCCCCGGCGGAGAGCAGCCTGTGCGGCAGCTGCTTAAGCAGCTCTCGCAGCAGCAGGTGCGTCTCGCCCACGCAGAGCAGCCCGCCGTCCTCCGACGGCGAAAAATACCCCTCCGCGGCCGCTATAAACCGCCCTCTCAGCCGCCTTGTCACCGCCTCCGGCACGCCATCCGGCAGCCTGTTCGCCGCCCTCAGGCCCCGGATCTGCGGCAGGGCGCGCTCGAGCAGCTCCGGCGCCGCCTGCAGGCAAAGGAAGGTGCAGCTCCCTCCTTCGCCGCGCAGCTCATGCGTCTGATTCGCGCCGAAGAGGACAATGTCCCCCGGTGCCGCCTCGCTGCGCTCCGCGCCGAGTATCGAAAGCCGCCCTTCCAGTATAAGCAGCAGCTCTATTTCCCGGTGGCAGTGCGGGGTGCGGTAATCGAGCGTGTTGAAAAAAACCCGCAGCCCGTCAATCCTCCGGTGCTCTACCACTTCGATTTCCCGCATTGTCCGTCCCCCTATCCGCCGCCGGAAGCAGTATCGTCAATATAAGTTTAACACAGTGCGCACTGCGCACGCAACAAAAAAGCCGCCCGGAGGACCGGGCGGCCAAAATTGGCAATTATTACGCAGTCAGGCTGTCAAGCAGCAGCCCTTCCAGCTCGGAATAGGGTATCGTGAAGGATATGGTGCCCGCGGCGTAGGGTGCGATCTCATAGGGGCTTGCGAAAACAACAAGGCCCTCGTCGCTGAGATACCACTCCTCGGTATCCAGCACGCCCTCGGCGAAGGCGTTTATGTCTCCGGTGAGCTCGCCTTCCTCGTATTCGGCGGCCTGCTCCGTCACGCTCTCCACGACCTTGGCCTTCAGGCCCTCATAATCCTCGGAAATGTCACTCGCGCTCAGCAGTTCGCCGGTGGACAGGTCGAATGTCAGCCCAAAGCTGGTCACATTGTCGTGCGCGCCGCCGGTGAAGCTGGTCTGCGTGCAAAGGACGCTGAGGACTCCGTCGCTGCGGACCACTTCTGCGCTGTACAGGAAGCTGTAGCCGCCCCAGGTCGCGGTTTCCTCCTCGGTCAGGCCTGCGTACTGCTCTTTCGCCAGCTCCACATTCGCGTCGATCGTCTCCTGAGTCACCGTCAGGCGCTCGGCCAGAGCGGATTCAATCGCCGCCGCGGCCTCCGAAGCTCCCTCTATCGTGACGATAGGCACCACGGACTGCGCGGTCATGTAGGTCACGCCGTCTTCTTCAACGGTGCTCTGTTCCTCCTCGAACGTCACCTCGGCGCTCAGTGCCTCAGGCTGCTCCGACGTTTCCGGGTCGGTGCTTTCCTCCGCGGCCGGGGTCTCCTCGGCAGCCGGGCTTTCCTCAGCTTCTTCTGTTGCCGCCGGGCTCTCGGCGGTCTCTTCCTCACCGCAGGCAGAGAGGGCGAATACCAGGCAGAGTGCCATCACAAGTGCGAAAATACGCTTCTTCATTTTGTGTTTCCTCCTTGGGGTAAAGATATGTGCTTTCCGGGTTTCCCGGATGCGCATATGACGCCTGGTTTTCACCTGAGTTCCCCGCTTCAAAGAAAGTTTACATGTTACGGCCCGCAGCGTGACAATGTCACAGACGCGCGCCGCCGACGTGGGTATAATCAGGCCATAAAATAAAACTTCAGGAGGACACAGCAATGTCGGTAATCAACGTAACGAAAGACAGCTTTAAGAGCGAGGTCACCTCAAGCGACAGGCCCGTGCTCATAGATTTCTGGGCAAGCTGGTGCGGCCCCTGCCGCATGGTCTCGCCCATCGTGGACGAGATCGCGAACGAGCGCAGCGACATCAAGGTCTGCAAGGTGAATGTCGACGAGCAGCCCGAGCTGGCCTCCGCCTTCGGCGTGATGAGCATCCCCACACTCGTCGTGATGAAGGACGGCAAGGTTACCAACCAGGCCGTCGGCGCGATGCCTAAGCAGCGCATACTCGCCCTGCTTTAATTACAATATGGGTATATTCAGCTTTCTCCGGCCCAACGACATAAACGAGGGCATCAAAAGATATCAGTCAACGCCCGGAGCGCTCCTGCTCGACGTACGCACCCGCGGGGAATACGGCGAGGGCCACATCCCAGGCAGCATCTCTCTTCCTCTTGACGAGCTCCGAACCTCGGGGCCGTCCTGCCCCTCCTCAACCCCTCTCTTCGTCTATTGCCTCAGCGGGGCGCGAAGCAGCAGCGCGGTCTCAGCCCTGCGCCGGATGGGCTATGCGAACGCCGAAAACATCGGCGGAATAAGCTCCTACCGCGGCGCGGTGGAGCGCTGAGGCAAAAAAGGGATACCGGCTCCTCCCGGTATCCCTGATTTGCATATTCAACTCTCTCAGATATTCAGCTCGCTGAAGTCCCCACTGCTCATGTGGAAAACCACGTCCACGTCCCTGCCCGCGCCGTCTACGGCGCTGAAGACAGGCGCCCACTCTATGAACGGGTTCACGCCGTCGGGCGCTTTCAGCTTGAAGGCAGGGGCAATTTCGGAGTAGCCCGCACCCTCGAGCGCCAGCTCGGCCTCGTCCACGGTGTATGCCGGGCGGTAAGCCGCGGAGGCAATGAGCACGGCGGCAAACAGCGCGGCGCAGAGCCCCGAGTAAACCCCTCCGAGCACCCGGCTCTTCCGCCCGCTCCCGCGGCGGACAAATCGTCCTTCCGCGCGGTCGTATTCCGGCACATGCACGGCCACGGCGCCTATCAGCAGCATTCCCGCTATATCCGCCATGCCGGAGCCGAGCGCCCCGCCGTAATAGCGCGTGTTTACATAGTGGTAGAGCAGCAGAGCCGCCGCCGGCAGGCACAGCAACAGTATATAGAGCGCAAGCGCCGAATACTTCCTTAACACAGACAACCGCCTCCAGCCTTTCTGTACCGATAATAGCACCTGAGGCGAAAATGGTCTGCAAATCGCTGTTAAATCCGGGTTAATTAGTGCTGCTATTCAGCCAGCCGCGCGAGGGCTTTCCGGTCGGATATGTCCACTGAGCCGCGGCCGAGCCGCACCATGCCCTCACTCTGGAAATATCGGAGCAGCCGCGTCACGACCTCCCTCGCCGTGCCGAGGTGCGCCGCTATGCGCTCATGCGTCAGCTTCAGCTCGTCCGAGCCCTCTACGGCCGCCTCTTCGAGCAGGAAGGCGGCAAGGCGCCTGTCCATGCTCTTCCACATCACCTGCTCCATGAGCCACATGACTTCAGAAAAGCGGTTGGCCATTATCTCGTTCATGTAATTCGCCAGCGGCGCGCTGGACGCCACAGCCCGGCGGTAAACCTCCGCGGGTATCACAAGGAACTCCGAATCCGCCTCGGCCTGCACCATCACTTCAATCTGCAGCCCGCTTATCGCGCAGGAGGCGGAGAGCAGGCAGATGTCCCCCTCAAAAAGCCGGTAAATCGTGATCTCCCGGCCCTCGCCGGAGAGCATATAGGCCCTGAGCCGCCCCGACTCCACCAGAAGCAGCCCGGTGCAGTCGGACCCGCCGCCGTGTATCAGGGCGCCCGCCGGGGCGCTGCGCCGCGCCGCCGCGGAGGAGAGCTCTTTCCTCTCCCTTTCGCCCAGCTCGTCCCACATCGGGAAAAAATCCTTTATCTCCAACCTCACACCTCCGCCGGAGTGTATACGCAAATGATACCACAGTCCCCGCCCAAAGCGCAACAGCCGCGCTGCAAACCCCTTGACTGGAGGTCCACAATATGGCAAAGTATATAAAGCGTTTCATTCGTCCCGCGGCCTTCGCCGCCGCGGGCGCAGCCCTCGGGCTCGCTTATTATTCGCTCGCAGGCTGCACCGGCAGCTGCCCCATAACCTCAAGCCCGGCAATCACCGCCGCGTATCTCTCCGTTATAGGGCTGCTGCTCTCCGCCGCCACGGCGAAGGACAAGGAAAAGGAAAAGAAATAAATGCAGTACCTCATAACCTTCCTCGAGGGCATAATAACCTTCATCTCGCCGTGCCTTCTGCCCATGCTGCCCATCTACGTCTCATATTTCGCCGGAGGAGGCGAGCGCAGCACCGGCAAGACCCTCTCGCGGGCGCTCGGCTTTGTCCTCGGGTTCACGCTGATGTTCGTCGCAATGGGCGCGCTCGCCGGGACGCTCGGCAGCTTCCTCACACGGCACCACACCGCCGTAAACATCGTCCTCGGCCTCATCGTCATCGCCTTCGGCCTGAATTATCTCGGCGTATTCCGCCTGAAGCTGTTCCGCGGCTCCGGCAGGACGCTTGAGCACAGGGAACTGAGCTTTTTCTCCGCCGTGCTCTTCGGCATAGTTTTCTCCGTAGGCTGGACGCCGTGCGTCGGCGCTTTTCTCGGCTCCGCCCTCGCGCTCGCCTCGCAGCAGGGCCATGTCCTGGCCGGGATGCTCATGCTGCTGGTCTATTCGCTCGGCCTCGGCCTGCCGTTCATCCTCAGCGCCGTGCTGATTGACAGGCTGAAAACGGCCTTTGACTGGATAAAGCGCCACTATAACATAATCAACACCGTCTGCGGCGTCCTGCTCATAGCGGTGGGCGTGCTCATGGCCACCGGCACGCTCGGCCGCCTGCTCGCAGCGCTCAGTTAGGAGGAAACATGAAGAAAAACAAGACCTTTCTCATCGTCCTGCTCGCCCTTGTGGTGCTTATCGGCGCGGCGGGAATACTCTATTCGCGCCTGAGCGCGGGCTACGGCACCAACGTCCTTACAGCGGAGAGCCCGGAGCCCTCAGCCGCCGCGAGCGAGGCCCCGCTCGCCCCGGATTTCACCGTCTACGACGCCGAGGGCAACGAGGTAAAGCTCTCCGACTTTCTCGGCAAGCCGGTGATCCTCAACTTCTGGGCCAGCTGGTGCGGCCCGTGCCAGAGTGAGATGCCGGACTTTGAGGCGGCCTATCAGGAGCTCGGCAGCGAGATCCACTTCCTCATGGTCAACACAACCGGGATGCGCGACGAGACCCAGGCAGACGCGGAGGCCTTCCTGGCCGAGGAGGGCTACACCTTCCCCGTCTATTACGACCTCGACTACAACGCCGCCGCCACTTACGGCATAGTCGGCATACCCACGACGTATTTCATCGACGCCGAGGGGCGCCTGACGGCCTACGCCTCCAGCGCCATAGACGCCGAAACGCTGCAAACCGGAATAGACATGATATACGGCTGAACCGCCCCCGCAGTTCCCTGTTCACCGGGTAAAGACCGCCGGGCGCAGCTTTTTGTGCGGCGCCCGGTTTTTCATTTCACGGCCAGGCTTTCGGCGAGCCTTTCGTCCGCCTCTGCCATGACCGTGCTGTAATTCGTGTATATGACCTTTCCGGGCAGGGAGCCCGCGGGCTTTTTGACGTTCCTGACCTCGGTGTAGTCCACCGGGACCTTGCCGCCATCCCTCGCCTGGGAGTGATACGCGGCTATGGAGGCGGCCTCGGCGAGCGTCCGCTCGTCCACCGGCGCGCCGTCCGTCCTGATTATCACATGCGAGCCGTGCACCTTCTGAGTGTGCAGCCATATGTCCCCGCGCCGGGCCGTCCTTGCCGTCAGCTCGTCGTTCTGCGTGTTTGAGCGGCCGGCGAGTATCTCGAACCCTGTGCTTGAAACATAGCGAAACGGCCCGCGCGGCTTCAGCTTCGGCGGCTTTGCGCCGCGCTTTACGCGGAGGACGCCGGAGAGCTCGAGCTCGCGCCGTATGTCTGCCACGTCCTTCTCACTCTCCGCGCGGCTGAGCTCGTCGAGCACGCTCTCAAGGTACTCAAGCTGCTTCTCCCCGGAGGAAATCAGCTCCGTCAGGTGCTTTTCCGCTGCGGCGGCCTTCTTATACTCCTTATAGGCCGCGGCGGCGTTCTGCTGCGGCGTTTTCATCGGGTCGAGCGCGATTTCAACCTCGGGGCAGCCGTCCGTATAGTAGTCCTCGCAGATGAGCACCCTGTCACCCTTTTTCGCGCGGTACAGGTTGGCCGTTATCAGGTCCCCCCTGCGGCGGAGCTCCTCCCTGCCGGCGGTTTTCTTCAGCTCCTCGAGCTGCTGCGCCAATTTGCGCGCCTGCCTGTCGCGGAGCGTCCTGACGGACTTGGCCGTGTCGTGCGAAACGCGGCGCATCCTCTCCGCCCGGTCGCGCCTGGCGTAGCATTCGTCCAAAAGCTCCGAAAAGCTTCCGCGCTGCTCGCACACGGCGGACGGGCCGTACTGCGTTATGCGCATAAAAGTCACATCAGGCGCCTTGCCCGGCAGGGTCAGCAGCGTCGGCGTAAACTCCCCGGCGCTCACGCTCTCGCAGAGCGCGTCCAT
>LBJMR02800__coassemble_327_pt1 | contig 40024 bp, 35 predicted proteins | sample LBJMR02800__metabat2_low_PE_004 | metagenome-assembled genome bin LBJMR02800
GGCGCGAACGTCCTGGCAGGACTCGGCACGCCGTACACCGACATACTCGCGCACTACTACCCCGGCACGGAGCTCGTGGAGGGCTGAATTCAGAGCTCCACGGCCGCGGAGCAGTGCAGGAAATAGACGATCCTGCGCTTCACCGGCTTTTCCGTGACGCGCGAGAGCGCGTAGGCATAGGCGTCGAGCTGCGGCAGGTACTCCGCCGCGCGCTCCCGGGCCATGCCGGCGTCCACGCGGTCGGTCTTGTAGTCGATTATGGTGATGCCGTCCGGCTCCACCACGCAGCAGTCCGTCACGCCCTGCAGGAGTATCTCCTCGCCCTCCGGCGCGTCCGGGAAGAGCTCCCGGGCGGGGCAGAGCACCGAAAACGGGAACTCGCGCAGGGCCTCCGGCGCGTTTATGATAAGCCGGCCGGTCTCCGAGCGCGCCAGGCGCTCGACGGCCCCGGCGTCCACCGCCGCGGCCTCCTCCGGCGAGAGGCGCCCCTCCGAGCTCAGCCGCTCCAGCTCGCGCGCGGCCCCGCCGCTCTCCGCCGCAGCGGCGAGGTCGATGTACCTCAGCGCGAGGTGCGTGGCCGTGCCGCGCTCGGCGGCGTCCGGCTTTTTTCCCGATGCGCCTATCTCCGGCCGGCGGAAGAGGCGCTTCGCGCGCGGCGGCAGCGGCTGAGCCTCCTCGTCGGGTATGTACAGGCTCTTCAGCTCCGTCGCGGTCACCTTGGAGGGCAGGGCCTCCGCCCGGCGGAAGGGGTATTCCCAGCCGAGCGCGGCGCGCAGCTTTTCATACTCCGCCTCCGCCTCTCCGGCGGACGCCTCAGCGTCCCCGGGCGCCTGTTCCGGCTGCGGCAGGACCTCCCTGGCCTCCCCGCCCGGAAAAACCGTGGTCAGCGCTATGTGCTTCCCCCCGTCCGCGAGCGCGGCGGAGATGAGCCACTGCGCCGGGCTGGACATGCCGGCGAGCACCTCGGCGGCCATGGGGTTCGAGACGGCGGGCGCAAGCTTTTCGAGCTCCTTTTCCGGGTCGCGCAGGGCGCAGGTGATTATCAGCCGCTCCTTCGCGCGCGTCATCGCGACGTAGAGGAGGCGCATCTCCTCGCTGAGGGTCTCCCTCTCGATGCGCCGGGCAATGGCCCGCCGGGCGATGGTCGGGTACTCGATGCCCCGGGCCGTGTCCGTCAGCTTGGGGCCGAGGCCCAGCTCCGGGTGCATGAGCACGGCGATGGAGGAATCCTGCCGGTTGAAGCGCCGCGCCGTGTCGCAGAGCAGCACTATTGGGAACTCGAGGCCCTTGGAGCGGTGGATGCTCATGACCGTCACCGCGCCGCTCTCCGCCATGGACGAGGGCATCGGCTCCTCCCCGCGCTCCTCCATCAGCCTCAGCCAGCCGAGGAAGCGGTGCAACCCGCGCCAGAGCGTGGCCTCAAAGCGCTTCGCCAGCTCATAGAGCCGGACGAGCTGCGAGCGGCGCTCCGCGCCGTCCGGCATGGCGGAGCAGAGCGCGAACACATCGAGCCTTGAATACACCTCCCTGAACAGCTCTGGCAGCTCCGCGTCCCTCGCGAAGGAGCGCATGGCGTCGAGCCCGTCTAAAAAAGCGCGGCAGCGCGGGTCGTCCTGCGCCGCCTTCAAAAGGCAGTCGTAAAAGCCGTCCCCCTCCTCGCCGTGCATCCGCACGGCAGCGAGGTCGTCCGGCGTGAAGCCGAAAAACGGCGAGCTGAGCACGGCTATCAGCGGCACGTCGCGCCGCGGGTTGTCTATCACAGAGAGGACGGAGAGCATGGTCTTCACATCCGGCGAGGAGAAAAAGCCCTCCGCCGCGCCGGACTGCACCGGCACGCCCGCGCGCTCGAGCGCGCGGCGGTAAGCCGCGCCGGAGACGTTCGCCGAGCGCAGGAGTATGGCCACGTCGCCGTAGCGCGCGGCGCGGCGGACGCCGTTTTCCGTCACCTCGGCGCCGCCCTCGATCAGGGAGCGTATGGTTTTCGCGGCCTCCGCGGCCTCGCACTCCGTTTTTGCGGGGCGCTCGCCCTCTTCGTCCGCCTCCGGCACGGCCACCGCGCGTATCTCCGGCAGCGGCACGCTGCCCTCGAAGCGCCCCGCGGCGCGCAGGGCCGCGCGCTCGTCATAGTCGAGCTCGCCGAGGCGCCCGGACATTATGCAGCCGAAAACGGCGTTCACCGCGCCGACTATCTCCCGCCGGGAGCGGAAGTTGTCGCTGAGGAATATACGCCGCGGCACACCCTCGGGTGCCGGGGCGTCGGCGTAGCTCAGGTATTTTTCCAGGAAAATAGTCGGGTCTGCCAGTCGGAAGCGGTATATCGACTGCTTCACGTCGCCCACCATGAAAAGGTTGCGCCCGGAGCGGGACACCGCGCGTATTATCAGGTCCTGCACGCGCGAAACGTCCTGATACTCATCCACCATCACCCCGTCGTAGCGGCGGGATATCTCGCGCGCGGCGCGGGTCGGGTTCCCCTCGGCGTCCGTGAGCAGGCGCGCGGCCATGTGCTCAAGGTCCGCGTAGTCGAGCAGCGAGCGGCGGCGCTTTTCGGCGGAATAGCGCGCGTCGAACTCCATCAGCAGCGCGAGCAGGGCGCGCATCGGCCCCGCCGTGCGCGCAAGGTCGCCCAGCAGCTTGGCGCTGTCCTCGGCGAAGAGCGTGGAGAGCTTGCCCACGGCCTTTTTGCAGCTTTCGCGCCGGGCCTTTATAAACCGGGCCTCCTCGTCCTCCGCCGAGCCCTTGAAGTGCCCCACGCGGGGGAAGGGCACCGGCAGGCAGGCCCTCGCCTCATCCCAGCCGGCCCCGCCCTCGGCCGCGAAGCGGTGCAGCCCGGCCGAGGTGGCGGCGAGGCTCTCCTTATACGCTTTTTCCAGCCGCTCGTCGCCGGCCATGCGCTCTATCAGCGCGTCCATCTCCCCTGCCCAGTAGAGGGCCGTGTCCTGCGCCGAGCGCATCAGCTCTGCGCCGCAGGGCGTGTCGAGCGCGTCCTGCGGGAGGTTTTCGAGCATCTCCGACTGCTCCCGCGCCCAGTCCCCGGGCCGGGCGTGGCTCTGGAGCTTGTCATAAAGCCGCAGCACGAGCTCGGAGAGCCGCCGGTCGTCGCGCCCGGCGCCCACGGTGTCGGCCAGGGAGAGGAAGAGCGGCTCCGCGCGCTCGTAGTTGTCCTCAAGCACGCGCTCGAGGGCAATTGCGCGCAGCTCGCCCGCGCGATCCTCGTCGGCTATGGAGAAATCCGGCGCTATCCCGGCCTCGTGCGCGTATTCCCGCAGGATCGAGGCGCAGAAGCCGTGTATGGTCCCGATCTGCGCGCTCTGGACGAGCGCGGCCTGGCGGCGGAGCCGCTTTGAGAGCGCGCTCTGCTGCGCCCTCTCGCCGAGGGCGGCGGCGATCCTGCCGCGCAGCTCCGCCGCGGCGGCTTTGGTGAAGGTTATTACGAGGAAGGCGTCTATATCTGCGCCGGCCTCCACAAGGCGCAGCAGCCGCTCGGTGAGCACGCGCGTCTTGCCGCTGCCGGCTGCGGCGGAGACCAGTATCTCCCCGCCCGTGTCCTCTATCGCGAGGCGCTGGCCCTCGGTGGGCGTGAATTCAGCCATTTTTCTCCCCCCTCTCGAGCAGTTCCCACACCCTTGTGGCCTCAAGGCGCGGCAGGTATCTCCTCGACTCCCCGCCCTCGCCGTCCACGAAGCGGCAGGCCGCCGAGTATTCGCAGTAAAGGCAGGCGTTCTCCTGCGCGCCCTTGTAGTACGGGTCGGCCTCTATGCTGCCGCGGCGCAGCTCGGCGGCAAGGGCCGTGAGCGTCTCCTCCACATGCCGGGCGAGCGCGCCCATCTGCTCGGCAGTGGCGAGGCTCTCGCCCGACGGGGCGCCGTCCTTCCACTTTACCGGCAGCCTCACGCCGGAGCCCGCTGGCTCCATCGCGCCGAGGACCTCCGCGTCGTTTATCAGCAGCCCGGAGCGGCGCAGCGCGTCGCGGCGCTTTTCGGCTATCTCGCCGTCCGTCAGGTCCTCCGGCGCGGAAACCAGCACGTCCCGCGCCGGGACGTACAGCACCCCGGCCGGCACGGCCTCATAGCTGTAGAGCTCCGGCGCTGCGTCCGTGAGCGAGAAGAGGTAAAGCAGCATCTGCAGCCCCAGCCCGTAGTACACGTCGGAGAGGGAGAAGCTCTTTTTCCCCGTTTTGTAGTCCACGACGCGCAGGTACAGCCGCCCGTTGTGTATCCAGCCGTCCACGCGGTCGGCTATGCCGGAGAGGGTGAGCATGCTCCCGTCCGGCAGCGTGCGCGGCGCGGCAAGGGCCGAAAAGTCAAGCTCGAAGCCTATGGGCCTGAATTCGGAGTCCCTCAGCTCCGCTGCCATGTCCGCCACCACGCGCCTGACCCCGTCACCGAGGCGGCGGAAGAGATATGCAAAGCGCGCGCTGCGCCCCTCGAACCCGCCGAGCTCCTCCTCGATATATAGCGCGACATACTTGTCCGTCAGCTCCTCAAGCTGCTCCGCCGCCGCGGCGCCGAAGCCGCCGAGGGCCTCGGCGTCCCTGGCCACGTGCTGCAGCACGTAGTGCATGAACTCGCCGTAGGCCGGGGGCGAAAAGTCCGCGGGCTCGAGCGTCCTGGCCTTCAGGCCGTAGCTCATGAAATAGGCGAAGCGGCAGGAGGCGAAGCGCTCCACGCGGGAGGCCGAAAGGCGCAGGTTGCGCCCGTACAGCGCGCTGGCCGCCCCGGCGGAGAGGCTGCCGCGCAGCCGCTTTGCCGCGCGGCGGAGGGCGGCGAGGCGCTCCGGGTCGTTTTCCTCATACCAGTGCCCGGCGGCGAGCTGATAAGGCCCCGGGGCGCGCTCCGCGGCGGCCGCGAGCTCCAGCGCGCCCGCTCGGGAGGCCGCGCGCGTTTTCAGCATGTCCACCGGCAGTATCTCCAACCCGAAGAGGCGCGCTGCGCGGCTCATTATTACGCTCGGCTGCACGCTCTGCCCGTCGCCGTCCTGCGCGGGGGTCACCATCGTCACGCTCTCGGACGGCAGGGAGAGGCAGTTATATATGAGCGAATACTCGCGCCAGAGCTCGGCGTCCCCCGCGTCGAGTGGGCAGCCCATCTCCGAGAGCTCGCGCCGCTCAAGGGCGGTGAACACGCCGCGCTCTTCCGGCGCGCGCGGCAGCCGCTCCTCGCTTGCGCCGAGGACGATCAGATGGCGGATGTGCCGGCGGCGCATCCTGTCCATGTCGCCCGCCGTGACCATGTCGAGCGAGACGGGTATGCCGCCCACGCCGTATTGCGAGAGGGCGAGGAGGTACAGCCGCGAGAACTCCGCGGCGTCCATCGGCGTATCGCCGAGTATGTCCGCCGTCTGCTCAAGGGCGGAAACCGCGGAGTCCCACAGCCGGGAATACTCGTCCGCCGCCTGCCGCCTGCCGGCGGCGTCCAGCTCCTCCGCACGCCCGGCAAGGCGCTCCGCCAGCCCTATTTCGTCAAAATACTCCGCGAGCGCCCGTGCCTGGCCCTCCGCCGTCCCGGCCTCGCGCGAGCGGCGCAGGAGGTTCAGCAGCGGCGCGGCGGCGCGGCGGCGGACAGCGTTTATTTCCTCCAGGCGCGCGCCGTCATTCGCCCCGCGGCCCTGCGCGCCGTCCGGCGGCATTTTCCAGTCGGCCCCGCTCAGCCAGTGCTTCGCGCCGATGCTCCACACGCAGCAGTAGTTCTCGAGTATGTCCGTCTCGCCGTCCGTCAGCCCGGCAAGGCCGGTGCGGAGGTACGAGAACACCTCGGCCCTCTCCCAGCCGCCCAAAATCACCTCGTACGCCCCGGAGATGAGGGCCGGAAGGGGTTTGGAGAGCACGTCCACGCTCCGCGCGGTGAAAAGCGGCACCCCGGCGGCGGAAAACGCCGCTTCGAGCGCGCTCCTGTAGTCCTCAAAGCCGCGCACGGCGATCGCAATGTCCCGCCAGCGGCAGCCCGCGCGCGCCAGCTCAAGGCATTTTGCTGCCGCGAACTCGCACTCGGCGGTGAGCCCAGGCGCGGAGCGCAGCGAGACCCTGCCTTCGGCGTCAAGGCGCTCGGCGCCGTATGAAAAGACCCCGGCGGCGAGCCGGCCGGCGACGTCCTCCTGCGCGGCGAGGGCCTCCACGCGGGAGGGAACGCCCCGCTCCTCCGCCGCGGCCAGGAGGCGCCTTGCCGTGCGGCGGCTGAGCTCGAACACCTCGTTGTCCGAATTGAGCCCGTCGAGCGTGAGGCAGACGGTCACGTCCGCCCCTCGGGGCAACAGCTCCTCGATAACGCGCTCCTCCACGCGCGTGAAGTCGGTAAAGCCGTCGATGTATATGTGCCCGGAGCGGCCGGCGGAGCTGAGCGGCAAATCGTCCGCGAGCTGCGCTATCCGGGCTGAGGGGTCGCTCCGCGACCCGCCTGCCGCGGCCTCGAACGCGCCGCAGAGCAGCGCGAGGTCGGAGAGCTTGCCGCCAAGCGCGCCGCCGGCGAGCGCGGCCGCCTCCTCCATGCGCTCCGGCGTGAGCGCCGCGGCGCGGAGCTCGTCCACGGCGGCGAGGAGCTGGAGCTGCTGCTCTGGGGAGCGGCGCGCGCCGGAATAGACTTTCAGGGCGCCCGCCGTGCTCTCGACCGCGAGGGCCATGCACAGCAGCCGCCCGCCGGGGTCCAGCATCCGCCCGCGGCGCGGCCCGATTTCAGCCTCCACGCGCCTTGCAAGGCCGGTGAAGGAGAGCACCTCGGCGTAAAGGGCCATGCGCGGCCCGGCCACGCGGGCGAGTTCGCGCTCGGCCTCGTGGCTGTACTGCTCGGGGACAAGGAGAAGCCTCCCGCCCCTCCCCGCTTCGACCGAGCGGCGTATTTCCTCCATTACCAGCGCGGTCTTGCCGGCGCCCGCGCGGCCCGTGATGAGTCTGAGCATAAGTCACACCTGCCTAAGTGAGAATAAAAGCTGCCCGTGGCCGCCCCCGGCCGCCCTCAGTCCCGGCGCAGCTCCGGGAACGGTATGACCGGCGCCGGGACGGGCGGGTGAGCCCCAAGGTGCTTTTCCATCCAGACTATGCCGTACCAGCGGCCGAACTTGTATCCGCACTCGTGGAATTCGCCCACCAGCCTGTATCCGAGGTGCTCGTGGAACCGGGCGCTGTTCCTGGTGAGGTACTCGTCCTCCCTTTCAGGATAGCCTATGCACGCGTTCAGGTTCAGGACGTTCATTTCCCTGAGTATCCTCTCGAGCTCGGCGTAAAGGGCCCCGCCCACGCCGTGCCCGCGCTCCTCCCGCTCAACGTAAACGGTCGTTTCAACGGACCAGTCATAGGCCGCCCGGCCCACGAAGGCCCCCGCATACGCATATCCCACGACCCTGCCGTCCAGCTCCGCGACTATGTAGGGGTACTTTGCCAGCGTATGCGCCATCCTTTCGCGGAACTCCTCCGCGGAAGGGGCCTCGTATTCGAAGGTGATCGCGGTCGTCTCAACATACGGCCTGTAAATTTCCGCGCATCGCCCGGCGTCGGACAGCTCCGCGGCGCGGATTTTCAAGCGGTTTTCCATGCCCGTCCCTCCTGTTATGCTTCAAGGTCTTTTGATTTGATTATATCATAAGCCGCCGGGATGGAAAAGGCTATTGAAAACTCGACACTTCCATGGTAAAATGTTAATAACTTAACCTGCGGTGAGCCGCGGGCATGTGATTTGAAAGGGGAAAAATTATGGACATCAGCAAGGTCACAGTCAAGGAGCTGCTGGAGAACAAGGCCGCCTGCGACGCCATGAACGCCATCGACCCCAAGATTCTGAAAAGCCCCATGGTCAAGCTCGTCAAGGGCAAAACCGTCGAGGCCGTTTTCAACATGGTGCCGGACAGCAAGGTCTCTCCCGAGGTCAAGCAGAAAATCCGCGATGCCCTCGCAGCAATATAAGCCAAAAAACGGAGCGGAAGCTCCGTTTTTTCACCCCGCAGCGCGGGAAATTGAAACCGGTCGTCTGCTCCTGCGCCCGTTTTCAGAGGGCGACCTCGGCGCGCTGTTCGAAATTTTCAGCGACGAGGAAGTGAACCGTTTCCTGCCCTGGTTCCCCCTGAAAACGGCGGAGGAGGCCCGGATTTTCTATAACGAGCGCTTCGCGCCCGGCGCGGAGAGGCTCGGCTACGCCGTCTGCCTCAAGGCGGACAACGTCCCGATAGGGTACGTCACGGTTTCCGCCTCGGCCAGCCGCGACCTCGGCTACGGCCTCCGGCGGGAATTCCAGCGCCGCGGCATCGCCACGGAGGCCGCGGCGGCCGTCATCGGGCGGCTGCGGCGCCTCGGCGTGCCGTATGTCACCGCCACGCACGACGTCAACAACCCCCGCAGCGGGGCCGTCATGCGGCGCCTCGGGATGAAATATCTCTACTCGTACGAGGAGTTCTGGCAGCCGAAGGGCTTCCCCGTAGTATTCAGGCTCTACCAGCTGAACCTTGACGGGGACAAGGACAGGGCCTATATGGAGTACTGGGACAACTCCTCCGTGCATTTCATCGAATCCCCCGGCGCGGAGGGCTGAAAGCAGGCCGGCGCAGCAGAAACTGCTGCGCCGGCGGCTTGCGGCTAATACATTGTGAAGCGCGTGGGCTTGGGCCGGTAGTGTATGCCGGAGACGAGGCCCATAGCCATGAAGTTCGCCAGCACGGACGAGCCGCCGTAGCTGAAAAACGGCAGCGTGATGCCGACGACGGGCGCGATGCCAATGCACATGCCCACGTTCAGGAAGGTCTGGAACACCATCATCGAGGCCACGCCCATGCAGACGAGCATGCTCAGCGTGTCCCTCGACTTGAGCCCGACGGAGACGCAGCGCACGACTATGAGCACGAGCAGCAGGATGCAGAGGCAGGCCCCTATCATGCCCAGCTCCTCGCCGATCACGGCGAAGATGAAGTCCGTGTGCTTGGCCGGCAGGGCGTCCGACTGGGTCTGCGCCCCGTTGCCGAGCCCGGAGCCGGTGAGCTGCCCGGAGGCGAGCGCCATCTGCGCCTGGTGCGGCTGCCAGTTGATGCCGGTGTTCGTCGGGTCTATGCTCGAATCGTAGGGCGCCATAATGCGGTTGCGCTGGTAATCGCTCAAAAAGTATGTCCACAGCAAAGGCACCGCGGCGGCCAGGGCCGCGAGGCCGATGATGAACCAGTAGATTTTCAGCCCCGCCATGAAGAGCAGCACGGCGAAGATGAAAAAATACACGAGCGCGCTGCCGAGGTCGTCCGCGGTGATGATTATGGCGCCGAAAATCACGAGGAAGTGGCCGGCGATCTGCGCCACGGACATGACGGAGTTCAAATCCTTATAGGATTTCAGATAGCTGATGTGCTTTGCGAGCACCACGATGAAGGCCAGCTTTATGAACTCCGTGGGCTGTATGCCTATACCCGCGAAGCGGAGCCAGCCGTTGTTGCCCGTCGTGTCGCTGCCCTGGCCAAAGGGGATGAGCAGCAGCAACAGCAGGGCGCTCACGGCGTAGAGCCACTTCCACTGGTCGGCGAACACGTCCACGTCTATGACGGTCATCAGCGCGTACATCAGCACGCCGAGGACGATCGCCACAAACTGGATGATGACATACTGGGCCGAGCCTCCGTTGTAGGTCTGCGTGGCGCTGGCGATGACTATAAGGCCGTAGAGGGAGCAGGCAAGGCTGAGCGCGAGCAGGAGCATGTCCGCCCTGCGGAAGAAGTCCTTTACCTGCGGAAGGTATTTTTTCAAGCGAACACCTCGCTTTGTCTCAGTTAAGCGGGCACGGCGCGCGGCGGCAGTGCCGCCTTTCGCGGCATGGGGCGCCCCCGGACCGTGTTTTGATATTATAGCACCTTTTCCGGCTTTACGCAACGGCGGGCTTGGTGTATAATAGGACGAATAAAGTTTTTAGGAGCAGGCCCATGGAGATAATAACGCACTCCGAGCGGGAAACCGAGGAGGCCGGCGCCGCGCTGGCGCGCCGGGTGCCGGACAGCACCGTGGTGGCGATGTACGGCGAGCTCGGCTCCGGCAAGACCGCTTTTGTCCGCGGGATGGCCCGCGGTATGGGGATAGACTGCCGCGTGAGCAGCCCCACCTTCACTATAGTAAACGAATACGAGGGCAAGCGCACGCTCATCCACTTCGACATGTACCGCCTCGGCTCGGCGGACGAGCTCTACGGCATCGGCTGGGACGATTATCTCGACCGCGGCGCGGTCTGCGCTGTGGAGTGGAGCGAGAACGTGCAGGACGCCTTCACCGGCGGCGAAGTCACCGTCCGCTTTGAAAAAACGGGCGAAAACGAGCGGCGCATAACGATTGGAGGCCCGGTATGCTGATACTTGGTATAGAGTCCTCTGCTAAGGCGGCCTCCGCCGCCCTGTGCAGGGACGGGGAGCTGATAGCGCAGTACTACCAGTGCGCGGGGCTTACTCACAGCCGCACGCTGCTGCCGATGGCCGAGGAGCTGCTGCACGGGACGGACACGGCTCTCGGGGACCTCGACGGCGTCGCCGTGGCGGTGGGCCCCGGCTCGTTCACCGGCGTGCGCATCGGCGTCGCCGCGGTGAAGGGGCTCTGCTTCGGGGCCGAAAAGCCGGCCGCGGGCGTCTCCACGCTGGAGGCCATGGCCTGGAACGGGCTGGCCGCCGCGCCCGGGGAGATAGTCTGCTGCTGCATGGACGCGCGGCGCGGGCAGGTGTATAACGCCCTCTTTGAGATATCAGACGGCGCGCCGGCGCGCCTTGTTCCCGACAGGGCGGTCACTCTTGAGGAGCTCGCCGCGGAGCTGCTCGGCTACGGCCGCGCGGTGTTCCTAACCGGCGACGGGGCGCAGCTTGCGCTGGGCGCCCTCTCCGCCGCCGGTCTGAGCTGCCGCCTTGCGCCCGGGCCGCTGCTGATGCAGAGCGCCTGGGGCGTCTGCATGGCCGCGCGCGGGCTTGAGATGCAGAGCGCAGAAAAACTCCTTCCCGTATACCTTCGCCTCTCCCAGGCCGAGCGAGAGCGCCAGGAGAGGCTTGAGAACACAAAATGAAATAAAGAGGAGAAGCAGCCATGAGCAACGTGCACGTATTCGACCACCCGCTTATCCAGCACAAGCTGAGCATCCTGCGCGACAAGGACACGGGGGCAAAGGCCTTCCGCGAGCTCGTCGGCGAGATCGCAATGCTGATGTGCTACGAGGCCACCCGCGACCTCCCGCTCGAGGAGGTCATGATCGAGACCCCGGTGGCCACCGCGAAGTGCCGCCAGATCGCCGGCAAAAAGCTGGCGATAGTCCCCATACTGCGCGCCGGGCTCGGCATGGTGGACGGCATGTTCGCCCTGATGCCGAACGTCAAGGTGGGGCACATCGGGCTCTACCGCGACCCGGAGACCCTTGAACCCGTGAAGTACTACTTCAAGATGCCGCCCGATATCTCCGAGCGGGACGTCATCATCGTGGACCCCATGCTCGCCACCGGCGGCAGCGCCGCCGCCGCGGCGATGTTCCTCAAGGAAGTCGGAGTGAAGCACATCAAGCTCATGAGCATAATCGCCGCGCCGGAGGGCGTGCAGCGCATGCAGTCCGAGCACTCGGACGTGGACATCTTCGTCGCCGCGCTGGACGACCACCTGAACGAGCACGGCTATATCGTCCCCGGCCTCGGGGACGCGGGCGACCGCATTTTCGGCACAAAATAAGCGCAGCTCAAACTACCTAAACAGTCCCGAAGGTCCCTCTTCGACAGCTAAATCGCAGCCGGTGCGCCGGCTGCGATTTTTTAATTATAGCGGGCTTGCCCGAGACCGCCCTTGCCGCGCAAGCGGCGCTCTGCATCCAGGCGCAGCCTGGCGCCGCCGAAACGGGATTGCGGTCTCTTTTGCAAGAGCGGCAAAGCGCGAGCGAATCTCTCTCGATAAAATGAACAGACGGCGCACGAGCGCCGTCTGTTCATTTTAAGCACTTCGCGGCCCTTTGGGCCGCGCTATGCCAGCGGACGCAGTCCGCCTCGCCGCGAAGCGGCGCGCTATGCCCAAGCGCAGCTTGTTGGGAGAAATTTAGCAAAATAAACGCGCGCGGCGCTCAAATAATATGGGCATGAAAGCTGTTATTTTGGCCGGCGGGGAGGGCCGGCGGCTCAAGGCCGTCACCGGCGAGCTGCCCAAGCCCATGGTCCCGCTTCTTGGAAAACCGCTCATGGAGCGGGTAATAGAGCTGCTGCGCAAAAACGGCGTCACCGAAATCGCCGCCACGCTGAGGTACAACCCCGCGCCTATTCTCGCATATTTCGGGAATGGCGAGAGCATGGGCGTCCGTCTGCGCTGGTTCATCGAGCAGGAGCCGCTCGGGACGGCGGGCAGCGTCAAAAACTGCCTCGGCTTCACCGGCGGTGAGGACTTCCTGGTCGTCAGCGGGGACGCCGCCTGTGATTTCGACCTCTCCGAGCTCATGCGCGAGCACCGCCGCGGGGGCGACGCGGTCACGATAGCCCTCTGCGAGAGCCCGGAGCCGCTGAGGTACGGGCTCGTGGTGCCGGACGCGGACGGCGAGGTGCGCTGCTTCATCGAAAAGCCGCCCTGGCAGAAGGTGGTCACAAACCTTGTGAACACCGGCATCTACGCCGTGTCGCCGCGGGCCATGGAGCTCGTCCCGGCAGGGCGCGAGTTCGACTTCGCGCGCGACCTGTTCCCGCTGCTGCTCGAGCGGGGCGAGGGCATACGCGGCGTGAAATTGGACGGCTACTGGTGCGACGTGGGCACGCCGGAGGCCTATTACCGCTGCTGCCTGGACGCGCTCGAGGGCCGGCTGAGGCTCGTGACGCCGCCCAAGACGCACGAGCCGGCCGCGAAGGCGGCCCAGGAGGCGAAGCGCGAGCCGCTCGAGGGGGAATACAGGGCCGAGCGGCGCGTGCCCTGCCGCGACAGGGCGGGGCTGATGCGCGCGGTGTCCGGCTGCCTGATGGAGGCTGGCGCGGAGCTGGACGACGGGGTGGTGCTGCGCAGCAACGGCTGCTCGCTGCGCATATCCCCGAGCGCCGAGCGCAGCGAGATCGTCATAGAGGCCGCGGCGGGCAGCGCGGATTTCCCGGAGCAGCTTGCCGACACCGCCGGGGAGCTCGTAACTCGGCTGCGCCTTGACCAGGCTCCGTTTACACGGAGCGGGCCTGGCGCTGGGGGCCGGCCGCCTGCGGCGCAGGCCGGGCGCGAAAAAAGGCCGGGGACCTGAGGTCCCCGGCCCTTTTTATACCGCGAAGGTTATCATCAGCGAAGCGGATATGCTCTCGCCGGGTCCGAGCAGCCTTGCGCCCGGGCGGCGGGCAAGGTCGTGCCCCGGCCCAGGGTAGCCCAGCCAGGGTTCGATGCAGACAAAGCCCGGGATTTTAGGCTGGCTCCAGAGCAGCACGAACGGGAATCCGGCCGTGCGCACGCGGATATACCGCCCCGTCGCGCGCTCCTCAAGCTGCACCCACTCGCTCTCGATTCTCTCGAAGCAGATGCTGTCGTTGTCGAAAACGTCCTCGTCCAGGCGGAAAACGTCCGTCCCGCCGGGGAGCTCCGGCCTTTCAAAGCGCACAAGGCAGTCTTGGGGCACGCCGCCCGGGGTCATCGGGCAGCGGAAGCCGGGATGGAAGCCGAGCTGGGCGGGCATGGCCTCCGATGAGCGGTTCACCGCAGAGCACTCGGTTATCAGCGTGCGGCCCTCCACGCGGTGGGCCGTGCTCAGCTCAAAGGCCCAGGGCCAGCGCCCGCCGTCCCCCGGCCAGGCGAGCCGGTAGGTAACGCTGTCCGCCGACGAGGCCGTGAGCTCGTGCTCAAGGTCGCGGGCGAAGCCGTGCCCTCCGCCGGGGCATTTCCGCCCGGCGTGCTCAAAATAGTCGCCCTCGAGCCTGCCGCACCAGGGGAAGCAGAGCGGGGCGCGGCGCGGCCAGTGCCCGCCGCTGCCGTCCCAGAGGCACTCCGTCTCCTCCCCGCCGGGGGCGATCGCCTGGACCGCCCAGAGCTCGGCCCCGAGGCTGTTCACCGTTACGCGCAGTTCTCCGCTGTTGATAGTGCTGAACATATTTATACCTCCTCAGGCAAAGCAGTTATAGAGGTTGTAGCAGCTTATCGCCGTTATCACGGCCATTATGACGAGAAACAGCCGGTCGACGCCCTTGTTCGTCAGCCGGGCGCTGATGCTGCGGCCGAGGATGCCGCCTATCACGCCGCCGGCGCACATCGCTATGAGTATGAGCCAGTCGAACTCCGGCACGGTCCCGCGGACTATCGTGTTCAGGAAGCTCGCCGCCTGCGAAAACAGGATGATATACAGCGAGTTGAGCGCGGCCGTCTTGGAGTCCATGGAGAAGCAGAAGCTCAGCACGGCGAGGTTTATCGGCCCGCCGCCGATGCCGAGGAAGGCGGATACCAGCCCGAGCGTGAGGCCGATCATGACGCAGGCAGGCGCGTTCTGCACGTTGCGCGTCTTTACGCCCTCGTGCCTGAGCGTGTATATGAACACTCCGGCTGTGAGCAGGATCATCATTATCTGCTGCACTATGTCCACCGTGGCCCCGCCGGAGTTCCTGACGATTTCAAAGAGCTCCTTGCCGAGTATGCCGCCCACGGCCGCGCCGAGGGCGAGCAGGGTGCCGCGCCGCTTCTCCACCTTTACGGAGCCGCCGCGGCTGCGCAGCATGCTCGTTGCCGTCATGGCCAGCACCGTGCAGCCGGAGAGGAAGCTCACCGCGGCCACGCCCATGCCGGACACCGCGTCGAGCACCGGCTTGATTATGACGCCGCCCCCGACGCCGCTTATCCCGCCCGCGGTAGTCGCCGCGAGGCAGATAAGGAAGTATATTAACGCCTGAAGCATTGCCCCACCTTTCCGGCGCGGGAAGCGCCGATTTTTTCTTCATTTTATTCCATCGCGCACGGTTTGTAAAGCGCGGCGGCGTTTTGCCGCGCCCTGCGTGAGCGGCGCGGCCGGAAGGCCCCGGATTTCCATCCGGGGCCCTGTGTTTTCCGTTACCTCAGCGACACGAAGCGCGTGTCGTATTCGCCGATGAGCGGCAGGCAGTAGCGCCGGAACTCGTCCGTGACGCCGCCGGGGGTTATCCACTCGGGCGGGAAGGTCTTTTCGGCGTTGGCGACCTGCTCGAGCGGGATCAGGATCGTCTCGCTCTTATATTCGGGCTCGCGCTCGGCCCTGAAGCCGACCATATAGCCGGTCCGGCCCTCGACGGCGCTTTTTACAGCGGCGGCGCCGGCGAGCTCGGCCTCATCGCGGTCGGCCTCGCTCATGAGCGCGACGGACACGCGGCCGAGAAGGCCGGGCTTCTCGCTGCGGGACTTTATGCCGGTCTCAGCCATTATCATGTCGGAGAGCGTCTGCGCCGCGCCGCCGGGCACCTTGTGGCCGAAGCCGTCGACTATGCCGCTGTCGGCCACCGGCGCGCCGCCGGCGTAGTGTATGCCCTCGCTGACCGTGACGAGCAGCCCGCGGCCCTTAGCCCACTTCTCCTTCACGGCGGTGAGAAATTCGTCCCTGTCGAAGTCCGTCTCCGGCAGGTAGACAAGGTGCTCGCAGGGCATCAGGTCGGAAAAGAGCGCGCTCGCGGCGGTTATCCAGCCGGCGTTCCGGCCCATCATCTCCATGACCACGACGTGGATGGGCAGCGCCGCGGCGTCCTGCGCTATCTCCAGCGCGCTGGCGGCGGCGTACTTCGCCGCGCTGCCGAAGCCCGGGCAGTGGTCGGTGACGGCAAGGTCGTTGTCAATGGTCTTGGGTATGCCGATGACGCGCAGCTCGTAGCCGCTCTCGACGGCGAGTTTATAGACCTTGTTGCAGGTGTCCATGGAGTCATTGCCGCCGTTGTAGAAGAAATAGCGGATGTTGAACTTTTTAAAGCACTCGAGCACGGCGGGGTAGTCGGCGTCCGTCAGCTTCCGGCGGCAGGAGCCGATGGCGGAGGCGGGAGTGCGCGCGAGCAGGCAGAGTTTTTCGTCACTGACCGCGCCGAGGTCTATCAGATCGCCGGCGAGGATGCCCTCCGCGCCGAAGCGCGCGCCGTAGATTTTTTCGATCTCCGGGTGCTTTTTCGCCTCGCGCACAGCGCCGAGGAGCGAGCTGTTTATAACGGGCGTAGGCCCGCCGCCGTGGGCGATGAGCATGTTGCCTTTTAGCATGTCGCGCCTCCTTATCACACCGTGGAAAGGTCGTCGTCCGCCATGCAGAGGTGGACGGCGCCTATCTTGAACGTCTGCGGCAGGGCGAGGATTTTGGGGTTCCCGTTTGTGAACTTGCGCGTGGCGTCGGCAAGCGCCTCTTCGAAGGTGGCGCGGGTCTTGAGCCCCATGCCGCGGGCGATGCCCGGCTCCTGCGCGCCCACGATGTAGATGGCGGAGGTGTTCATCTCCGCGATGTGGCCGCAGCTCATCATGGAAAAGCCGTGGAAGGGGTGGAAGGCGTTGGTGAAGCGGTACTTGCGGATGTACTCCTCGTTCGTGGCGAAATACTCGCCGTAGCGGTCCATGTCGGGCAGGATCTGCATGTAATCGTGCTGGAACAGCTCATAGAGCTCGCGCAGGTAGGGCCAGCGCTCGTCGTGGAAATAGCCGTTGCAGATGCTCGAGCAGATTATCACGCAGTTTTCCTTCATGACGCGCTTGTGGCGGATGACCTGCGCGGAAAGCGCCTGCATCATCTGTATGGGGTTCGTGCCCATGCCGTTGCCGTAGTGGAAGTCCTGCGGCATGCCGAAAACCATTATGTCGTACTTTTCCTTCGCGTAGGGGACATAGGTGCGCTTATTTGCCACCTCCCAGCTCGCCGGCTGCATGACGGCGGCGTAGCCGCTGAAAACGGCGATCTGGCGGGAATAGGTGTCCAGCACGGCGTCGCAGCAGAAGAAGGGGTGGCCCATCTTCTCCTCCATGTGCATGCCTATCTGGTCGAACTTGGTGCGCATCAGGCTGTGGCCGCTGACCGGAGTGAAGTCCGCGCGGTGCATGACCTTCGGCACGTGGTGGCTGGCGATGCTCCGCCAGTGGGTGATGCCGGTGGCGCAGTGCTTGTAGCCGCCGGAGTAGCCGCCGTAGGGGTTGCCCTGGGTGTGGCCGATCAGGATGGGGATGTCGCACTCATAGACATAGCGATTCATGAGCACGGGGTCCCCCGCGCAGGTGACGCCGAGGTCGACCATGTGCTCATAGTCCTCACTGTCGTGGCTGGTGAGCTGGCCGGAGTAGTAGAACTCGTTGAAGAGTTCGTCGCCGAGGATCTTCTTCATCTCGGGGACGGTGGCGCGCGGGTGCAGCCCGTTTGAGATGAGCAGCAGTATGTCCTTTTTCTCCACGCCGGCGGCGTAGAGCTCGTCGAGGCAGGCCCTTATCGCCACCTTGCGGTGGCTGGTGGGCTGGGTGCCGCCCTTGACGATGTCGGGGATGACGAACACGACGGTCTTGCCCGGGGCGGCGAGCTCGCGCAGCGGAGCCATCCCCAGCGGGTGGCGGATGCTCTCGAGCGTGGCGTTATAGAGCGTGTCCCAGTCCTGGGGCAGGCATTCCGGGTCGGGCACGGTGGCGCCGGGGATAAATACGTCGGTATTGTCGGGCAGCTCGGCGCTCATAAGGCCGTTGCCGTATTCAAAATCAAGCTTCATTGGCTCTCCTCCTTATTTGCCGAGATAGAGGCGGATAATTTCAAGATACTCGTCGGGATACCAGCCGATCTCGCCGGCGAAGCGAGTTAAGGCTATCAGCCCGCCGTCTATCTCATCGATGGAGGCGAGCATTTCAGCGTTGTCGGTCTTCAGCCCGCCGCCGTAGACGACGTCCATGCCGCCGGTGCGCTCCTTCACGAAGCGGGCGATCATGGTGATATAGTCCTTTCCGGCCGGGGTCTTGCCCGGGCCGATGCTCCACACCGGTTCATAGCCTATGACGACCCTGCGCCTATCCACTCCGGCGAGGCCCTCGTCGAGCTGCTTTCCAAGGACCTCTTCCCACTGCGGCTGCTCCTCGCTCTTTTCGCCGATACAGTAGAGCACGTTCAGCCCGCGCTCCACGGCGCGCAGTATCTCCTGGTTGAGTATGCGGTTGGTGGCGGAGGGGTCCTTCACGCCGGCCTCGGCAAGGGTGTCGTTATAGAAGTTGCGCTCCTCGCAGTGGCCGATTATGACGCTCTCACAGCCGAGCGCCTTTGCCGCGCTGGCCGGGCGGAGCGTTGTGAACGCGCCGAAGTTGCCGCCCACGGCGGTGTCCGCGCGGTGTACGCCCTGGCAGCCGATTTTTACGGGGCTGCCCGGCTTTTTCGCCGCGGCGGCGCCGAGTATGTGAGCCTCGGGGAAGAACTGGGCGAACTCCACCTCGCTCCGGTCATATTTGGCGAGGGCGTCCTGCGTATTTTCCACGATGAACGCACCCCAGTCTTTTATGGGCGCGACGCGGTTGACGCCGCCGAACTCCACGGGGACGTCGAAGCGCTTCAGGTTCAGATAAAGATGCTTCATGCCCGGTACCTCACTTCGCGTAGAAGGCCTTCATGTCCTCGAGCGTTTTCAGCTCGACGAGCGGGGCCCTGCCGTAGGAGCCGAAGTTGACGATAAGGGAGCCGACGGCCTCCTTGACGCCCTGCTCCACGCGCTCCATGAGCACGGCGACGTCGTTGTCGGGGATATTGCCGGTGAGCACGGTGTCCATAATGGGCGGGAAGAAGACGCGCGGGTCGAAGGCGGTCTTTTTCTCCTCGAGCAGCTTATACACTCCGCCGATGGAGGGGCTGGTGCGCAGCTCGGGGCGCTGGGCGAAGAGCTCCTTCATGTTGCGCGTGACGGCCAGCCGGATGTCGGTGTCCACGTTTATCTTGCGGATGCCGCAGGGGATGGCGGCAACGAGCTCGTTCACGGGGATGCCGTAGGCGTTCTGTATGTCGCCGCCGAGGTCGTTAATTTCCTTGACGATGTACTGCGGCACGGTGGAAGAGCCGTGGCTCACCAGCGCGCAGAAAATGCCGAGGCGGTTGATGCACTCCTTGATGGCTATGGCTATCTCGCGGCGGAGCTTGGCGTTCTTGCCCTTGTTCGCGCCGTGCTGCGTGCCGTAGGAAATCGCGAGGGCATCCACGCCGGTCTTTTCGATGAAGGTCACGGCGTCCAGCGGATTGGTATAGGTGCTGGTCTCGGCAAAGACGTGGTCCTCCTGCCCGCCGAGGACGCCAAGTTCGCCCTCGACGCTGACGCCGAGCGCGTGAGCGTATTTGACGACCTCGCGCGTGAGCTCTATGTTCTGCTCGAGCGGCAGGGACGAGCCGTCGATCATGACGGAGGTGTAGCCGCCGTCGATCGCGGCGATGCAGCTGTCGATGTCCTTGCCGTGGTCGAGGTGGAGCACCACGGGGATGGGGCTGTGCTCGCCGTATTTGCGCACGGCGTCCGCTATGCGGCGCGCGCCGACCTTTTTGTCCTCGAGCGTGCCGTTGGCGAAGTCCACGCGCCCGCCCATGAAGGCGTTGGCGAGGTCCGCGCCCTGCAGTATCGCGGGGGAGCGGAAGGTCTCGTGCATTTCTATGACGGCCTTAGCCTGGGCCACGGCGTTTACGTTGAACGCGCCCTGCGCGTAGTTGTACTTTTCAGCGGCCTCCATAAGGGGGCGAAGCGGAACGAGCATGATTTTATCCTCCTTTTATTCTTTCGCGGCGGAGTAGACTCTCTCCCCCGCCGAGTAGGTCTCCAGTACGTCGAGCTCCGGCGACAGGACCGTAAAGTCCGCGTCCTTGCCCACGGCGATATCGCCGCGGCGGTGGTATTCTCCGATGAGCTTCGCGGGGTTTGCGGTGAGCAGGGGCAGTATGCGTTCTATGCCCTCGCCGGTGAAGGCGGCTATTTTTTTCACCGCCTGCGCGAGCGTGAGCGTGCTGCCCGCGCGGATGTCGGTGCCGGTTATCTTCGCGTCCCCGTCCGTGACGGTGACGGGGTTGACGCCCAGCATGTACTCCCCGTCCGGCAGGCCGGCGGCCTGCATGGAATCCGTGATGGCGACGACCTTGTCCCAGCCCTTGCACTTCAGGAGCATCCGCACCGTGCCCGGGTGCAGGTGCCGCCCGTCGCAGATGGCCTCGCAGTACACGTCACTCTCGAGCACGGCGCCCATGACGGCGGGGCGGTGCTGGTGGAAGAGGCTCATGACGTTGAAGGTGTGCGTACAGGAGCAGACGCCGCGGCGTATCGCCTCTCGCGCCGTCTCGTAATCCGCGTCCGAGTGGCCGATGGCCATCACGCACTCGCCGCGCAGCTCCGCAAGCATGTCCAGCACGCCGGGCACCTCGGGCGCCACGGTCATATAACGCACGCGGCCGCCGGCCTTCCGCTGATAGCGGCGGAAGAGCGAGGCGTCCCCCTCCCGGAGCAGCTCGGGTGGCATTGCGCCCTTGTATTTCAGGCAGAGGAACGGACCCTCGAGATGTATGCCGAGGCACTTCGCTCCCGGAGCAGGCTCCTCCATCAGCCTGCAGACGTTGCCGATCGCCCGCTCCGTGGCCTCCTCGGTGTCGGTAAGGATGCTGGCGAGGAAGCCGGTGACGCCCTGTCCGGCGAAGAAGCGCGAGAGGGCGCAGAGCTCCTCATAACTCGCGGCGTTGATGTCCACGCCCGCGCCGCCGTGCGTGTGCACGTCGATGAACCCGGGAGAGAGGATGTTCCCCCCGAGCTGCACGACCTCGCAGCCGGCGCGGTCGAGCCCGGCCCCGATAGCGGCTATACGGCCGTCCGCGGCGAGCACTTCGGTGCTGCGCAGCTCCCCGCCTGTGAACACCGCGCCGCCGGTAAATATCGTGCGCTTCATGTCAGAACGGGAGCGCGCTGGCGGTGGAGTTGGCGAATATCGCCGCGTCCGGGTGGTTTTGCAGCAGCGTCACGGGGAAGGCAGCGCTGACCTCGCCGTAGGCCGCCTGGCGCACCACTCCGCGGTGCCAGTCGCGGAACACGCCGAGGCGCACTTTCCGCGCGGAGATGATCTGCTTTATGCCTATCGTCACGGCCTTGTTGGGCATTGCGATTATCGCGCCGCCGCGGTCGCCGATGGCGTTGGCGGTCTTTGTCTCCGGCGTGAGCGTTATGACGCGGGTGCCGAGGGCGGCGAACTCCTCCGGAGTGAGCTCCGGCTGCGCCTCGTTGAAGGCGAGGTGGCCGTTTATCCCGATGCCGCCGAAGCAGACGTCGACGCCGCCGAGCTCCTCGATGAGCTTATCCACCCGTCCGGTATCGGCGGGGTCCGGGAACACGCGCTGCTCCTCGGGCATGAGCAGCCCGGCGTCTATTTTCGAATAGACGTTCCGGCTCATGAAGCCGCGGAAGGAGAGCGGGCTCCCGATATCGATATAAGTCCCGTCATCGTTCAGGTACTCGTCCATGTTTATGAACCAGCAGTTTTTCAGGCTGACGCGGTCGCGGTTTACAAGCCGCACGAAGATGGGGTACTGGCCCACGGGGCCGACGGGGCAGATGAACACGGTCTTTTCGCCCGCGGCATTGTGCGCCTTTATCGTGTCCACCATCTCGAGCGCGAGCTCATAGAACACCTCTCCCGAGTCGCCAAGGGGATAGACGGGGATTTTTGAGCCCTTGCCGAGCTCTCCGGCCGGTATCTTGAAATAGTCCATTGTAAAGCTCCTTTCCTGGCCGCTCAGAAGAGGTGGGCCACGTTCAGTTCTCTTATAGTTTCAACGATCTCCCGCGTGCGCGAGCAGCCGAACTTGCGCAGGAGGCTCTTGATCTGCGTTTTCACGGTGACGAGCTCCACGCAGCGGAGCTCGGCGATCTCCTTGACCTTTTTGTCCTCCAGCAGCAGCCGCACGAGCTCGCGCTCCGCCGCGGTGAGCTTGCTGACGGAGTTGATGAAGAACAGCAGGCTCTTTTCCGAGCTGCGGAGGCGGGAATACTCCTTCAGCAGCATGTTCTGTATCTTGGCGTCCAGCATCGGACGACCGGCGGCCGCGGAGCGGATGTGCATGAGCAGCTCCTCGTCCGGGCAGCCCTTGACTATGTAGTCCACAGCGCCGGCGCCCATGCTCGTGAGTATCATGTTCTCCGTCTCGTGCGCAGTGAGGAAGAGCACCATTATGTCCGGGTGCTCCTCGAGTATCTCCTCGGCGGCCTTTATCCCGGCGGCGGTGGTCTCCATCTCTATGTCCATGAGTATCAGATCGCAGTCCACGCTCCCGGCGAGGGCGGTGATCTCTGCGCCGGAGGAGGCCTGGCCCACTACGCACATGTCGCTCTGGGCGTTCAGCGTGTCGCAGAGGTCCTCGCGTATTATGTCGAAGTCCTCCGCGACGAGTATCCTCGTCATTTTATCAGTTTCCCCTCCCTGCGCGTCCTGCCGTCGTAGCGCGGCAGGAGGATGAAAAAGGCCGCCCCGCCCTCCCGCCGGTTTTCCACCCGGAGCGTGCCAAGGTGGCTGCGGACTATGGTTCGGACGTGATAGAGGCCCATGCCCCAGTTGAAATTCGTGTTTTTGCTCGAATAAAACGGCTCGAAAATCTGTTTGCGCTCCGATTCGTTTATGCCCACGCCGTTGTCCCTGACCTCTATGACCGTATAAAGCCTTACCGTATACACGATGAGGGACACGGGGCTCTTCTCATGCCCGGCGGCAAGGTTGGATTCCCAGCCGTTGGTCATAAGGTTATACAGCGCTTCGGCAAGGTAGTTTTCGTCCGCGAGGACCTGCACGCCCTCCGGCAGCGAGACCTCCAGCGGGGCGTCCGGGTACTTTTTTCTGAACCGGTCTGCGGCGGTTTCGCACACGTCCGCGAGCAGGACCGGCACGAGCATGACGCTCTTGCTCTTCACCGTCCTGTACAGCTCCTCGCTGCGCGCGATGAGGGTGTCGTTTATCTCGTTCAACCGCTCCGTGCTCTCGCGGAGCTTCTCCATGTCCGGCTCCGGCTTGTCGAGCTCGGCTCGGATGCGCTTATAGAGCACGCGGTTGGCCAGGAGCTGGTTCTTTATGCCGTGCACAAAAACACTGGCCCCGGTCCGCGCAACGTCGAACTTGCGCTCAAGGCCCGGATCGTCCTCGTTGGAAGATATCGTGTCCTCCGTGTACCTGAGCAGCATACCTATCCCGAGCAGGCCGCCGAGGACATTTATCACAACGAGCACTATATAGCCGCCGAGTCCCGGCATGAGCAGCATGTATCCGGTTCCGCGCACGCCGAGGTAGTCATAGCTGTAAAAGCTGTATACCTGGCCGGGGTCCTGCCCACAGTAGACGAAATAAAGCACAGAAAGGCTCGCCAGGCAGATAACAAGCATCAGAAACTGCCGGCGGAAAAACGGCATGGTGATAGAGAAGAGCTCATATACGAGCAGGAAGAGCGAAATGAGCAGGTAAACAATTATCCAGCCGTAGCTCAGGTAAAAGAGCACCGCCCTCCAGCCCGGTATCAGGTCAACAAGCGGCGAATAGACCTGCGGCACATAGAGCGCCATGGTGAGCACCGGCAGTGCGGCCGTAAGCCGCGCTGCAAGCGCCGGGCGCTTGCGTATGAACGGTATCATCGTGTAGCGCTCCGTCATGAGCAGCAGGAACATTGGGAAGAGGTGCCTGCCGACATTTATAATCAGGCCGAGCTGGTTGAAGGTCACCACCCTGTACTGGAACCAACGGCGCACGGAGCGCGAGAAAAACAGGAAGTTCTCTACGTCGCCGGATATGCCGCCCTGCTTGGATATGAGCAGCATTATACCTACAAGGTAGATGGTCAGACTCAGGCAGAGCGCCGCGAGCAGCAGGCTCTCCCTGTTGCGGCGGAGTATCAGCGTGAGCAGCGAGCTGAAAAGCATGCCTGCCGCCAGCAAAAGCAGCATAGGTCTCCCCCTCTCTCTTTTCAGGAGCTTTACACTGCCATTTTAGCCCACACGCCGAGTTTTGTAAAGGAAGGGGCGGCGGATCCCGCCGCCCCTTGGGCCGATTTCTTATGTATTTGCCTCTCAGGCAGCCGCGCCGTAGAGGGCGTCGCCGGCCTCGGTCATGATGTCAAAGGCCACATAGTCCTCAACGGGGACAGACTCGGTCACGCCGCTCTGCGGGTTGGTGAGCATGATGTCCTGCTGCAGGCGGTAGTAGCCCTCGACGGTGCCGTCGGCGATGCCGTTGTAGACATCCTCGCCGGTGAGCCACTCGGCGTCACCGCGCTGGTTATAGGCGGTGTCGTAGTCGATGGCGAGCAGGTCGGCCACCCACTGGGCAACCTCGTCGTAGTGCTCGTCGGCGGCGTAGTCCATGCCCTTGAAGAGGGCAGTGACGAAGCGGACCATCACATCATGGTCGCTCTCGACGCGGTCCGGCATGGCGATCCAGCTGGCCAGGGAGACGCTTGTGTCGGAGAAGGCAATGTTGTCGGCCAGCTTGGTGGCGCCCTCGACCTGCTCAAGGACGGTCAGGCTCTCGGGGCTCCAAAGGGCGCAGGCGTCGACGTCGCCGGTCAGCATGGCGGTGACGATGGCGGAAGCGTCCATGTTCATGGCGGTGATGTCGTCCATGGTCAGGCCGACGCTGGAGAGGGCCTGGGTCAGGATGGTCTCGCTGGAGGTGCCGGCGGCGTAGGCAACGACCTTGCCCTCGAGCTCCTCAAGGCTGGTGACGTTGGGTCCGCCGATGACGGCGTCGCCGTTGGAGATGTGGCTGAGGGCTATGACCTCGGCATTGCCCAGCACGCAGAGCTTGTGCGCGCCGTCGCCGATATAGCCGAGATCAATGCTGCCGCTCTCCATGGCGGAGATGATGGTCGGGCCGTCAGCAAAGGAGAGGAGGTTGACGGTGATGCCCTGCTCCTCAAAATAGCCCATCTGATCGGCGGCGAGGACGCTCCAAAGGGAGCCGTAGTTGTTCATGTAGCCGATGTTGAGCGTTACGGGCTCGACGGTCTCCTCAGCGGGGGCCTCGCTTTCGGCAGGGGTTTCGGACTCGGCGGCGGGAGCTTCGCTCTCCGCAGCTGCGGGGCTCTCTTCGGCGGCGGGCTCGCTGCCGCAGGCAGCGAGGGCGAACACCATAACGAGGGCCAGCATAAGCGCAAGAAGCTTCTTCATTTGGTTTTCCTCCTGATTTTTGATTTTATCAACAATGGCAGCGCCATTATTTCCGGACTTCGAGGTATTCCTGGTATACGATGCTCCAGATGTGGTTCTTGAGCTCGAGGAAGCGGGGGCTCATCTTCGTTTCCTGGCCGCGGGGATAGGGGATGTCGATGTCGATAATTTCCTTGATGCGTCCCGGGCGGGCGGACATGACTATGACCTTCTGTGCAAGGATTATGGCTTCGTCCACGTCGTGCGTGATGAAGAAGCAGGTTTTCCTGTCGCGCTCCCAGGTTTCCAGCAGCTCGCTCTGGAGCTGGGTGCGTGTCTGGGCGTCCAGCGCCCCAAAGGGCTCATCCATCAGCAGCACCTGCGGCTCAGCCGCATACGCGCGGGCAATCGCCACGCGCTGCTTCATGCCGCCGGAGAGTTCCTTGGGATAGTGGTCGGCGAATTTGACAAGATCCACCTTCTCAAGGTACTTCATAGCCAGCTCGTCGGCCTCTTTGCCCTTGATGCCGCGCATCTCGAGCGCGAAGCGGACGTTCTTCTTTACAGTCAGCCAGGGGAAGAGGGCGTACTGCTGGAACACGACGCCGCGGTCGGTGCCGGTGCCCTCAACCAGCTTGCCGTCGCAATATACCTCGCCGCTGGTGGGCTCGAGCAGGCCGGCGATTATGTTCAGCAGCGTGCTCTTGCCGCAGCCGGAGGGGCCCACGACACAGACGAACTCGTTCTCGTGGATGTCAAGGCTGACCCCGTTGAGCGCGACCATTTCGCCGTTGCGCCCGTTGAAGACCTTGACAACGTTCTTTATCTGCACCTTGACCGGCGCTTCGTTTACAGTCATGTTATCCATCAGTTGATCGTCTCCTGCCATCCGGTAAGTTTCTTTTCAAGGAAGCGTATGCCCTTCTCGAGCAGGATGCCTATGATGCCGAGCACAATGACGTAGGCAAGCATGGCCGCGTTCTCAAACGAGGCGCTCAGCGAGCGGATGCGCATTCCGAGGCCGGCCAGGGAGCCCGCGCTCTCGGCAGCGATGATGGTGGTCATTGCAACGGAGGCGCCGAGGCGGATCGCCGTCAGTATGAACGGCAGCGTGGCCGGGGCGAGCACGCGCACAAAGATGTCGCGGTTCTTGGCGCCGAGGACGCGCGCGGCCTTTATAAGCGTCTCGTCAACGTTTACCACGCCCTGGTAGATAGTCACGCACATGATGAGGAAGCAGGCAATGGTGATAGTCGTTACCTGGGCGGGGCGGCCGACGCCGGCGCAAGCGACCAGCAGCGGCACGTAAGCCAGGGGCGGTATGTTGCGGATGAACTGAATCCAGGGGTTGAGGACATTGCGTATGGGCAGATACCAGGCCATCAGTATGGCCACCGGCAGCGCTATGACAAAGCCAAGGCCGTAGCCCATCACCACGGAGAGGAGGCTGCTGGCAAGGTCGTCCCAGAACACGCCGCGTTCCATCATGGTCCACAGGCCGTCTATGGTTGTGGGTGCAAACGGGAACGCACGTGCGGTCTTGGGCAGGATGCTCAGCAGGTACCACATGCCTATTGCCGCGATGAAGGATATGATTCCCCAGGCCCATCCGGGTATTTTGTTGGCCCAGGAATTTTTGTTGTTTCTCAACTCCGCTCTCCCCCTTCAGAGAATATCCATTTGAAGTTGATATCAGTATAGCGTTAAATTTCTGAAAAGTTAAGTATGAAGTTTCATCATACCACACTGCGCCTGGAGTCATAGCGCGGCCCAAATGGCCGCGAAAGGCCTTTCAGGCGGGAGATAGAGCCTGCCGCAAGAAAAAAGCCGCGGAGCAAAAGCTCCGCGGCTTTGGGTTCAGGTATCAAATTTGCTCTTTCCGATTAAGAGTCCTTCCGCGCGCTTGCGCGCGCTCTGCCTCCAGGCACAGCCTGGCGCGCTACGCCTCCACACGCAGTGTGGAGAGGTCGGCGATGAGGTCGTCCACGTCGGACTCCTTTGTGGCCCAGCTTGTGCAGAAGCGCACGATGCGGTGGCCCTCGTCCGCGCGGCCCCACTCGCTGAAGGAGTACTTCTCCGCGAGGGCGTCCAGCTCCGCGTCCGGCGCTATGACGAACTGCTGGTTCGTGGGCGAGTCGCTGTAGAGCTTCCAGCCGTGGGCCTCAAAGGCACGGCGGAGCTTCCAGGCGAGGTCCACCTCGCGCTTCGCGGTGCGCTCATAGAGCCCGTCCTTCATAAGGGCGCCGAACTGCGCGCCGAAGAGGCGGCCCTTGGCCAGGATGCCGCCGCGCTGCTTCATGATATAGCGGAAATCGCGGTCGATGTCCTTGTTCGTGATCACGATCGCCTCGCCGAAAAGCGCGCCCAGCTTGGTCCCACCTATGTAGAACACGTCCGCGAGCCGCGCAAGGTCGGCGAGCGTCGCGTCCGCGCCAGGGCAGACGAGCGCCACGCCGAGGCGCGCACCGTCCACGTACAGGTACATCCCGTGCTCGCGGCAGGCGGCGGATATCTCCTCGAGCTCGGCGAGGGAGTAGATAAGGCCGCTCTCCGTGGGCTGGGAGATGTACACCATGCCCGGCTGGGTAAGCTGCAGGCGGTTGGGGTCGGTCCAGTGCGCCTCGGCGCACTCGCGCACCTGCCGGGCGGTGAGCTTGCCGTCGCTCGTCGGGAGCTCGATTACCTTGTGGCCCGTGGCCTCGATGGCCCCGGCCTCGTGCACGGAGATGTGCCCCGTGACCGGCGCTACAACGCCCTGATGCGGGCGCAGCGCGGCGCAGATCACGGTGAAGTTGGCCTGCGTGCCGCCGACGATGAAGTGTACCGACGCCTCCGGCGCGGCGCACTTTTCACGTATCATCGCCGCGGCGGCATCGCAGTATTTGTCGTTGCCGTAGCCAGGGGTCTGGTCGTAATTGATTTCCTCTATCGCCGCCAAAACCTCCGGCAGCGCGCCCTCAAGGTAGTCGCTCTCGAACCTTACCATGCTCATTCCGCCTCCACTTTTATTTTCCCGTCCTCCGTCGTAAGGGCGATGGCTTTCAGCCCGCCCGCGCCGCGCTCCACGATAACGGCGGCCATCACGTCCTCGATGTCCTTCTGTATCGTCCGGCGCAGGTTCCTGGCGCCGTAGGTCAGGCTGTAGCTCTTTTTGACGAGGTAGTCGACGACGCTCTCGTCCCAGGAAAAGGCCAGGCCGCGCTCGTCCATGAGCTGCTTCACCTCGCCGAGCATCAGCGCGGCTATGTCGCGGAAATTCTCCTCCGTGAGCTTGTTGAAGCAGATTATCTCGTCCACACGGTTTATGAACTCCGGCCGCAGGAACTCGCCGAGCGCCTTCATGGCGCGCTCGCGGTCCATGTCGGACACGGTGCCGAGGAAGCCGAGCGAGCCGCTCTTCGTGTTGCTCCCGGCGTTGGTGGTCATGATTATGACGGTGTTCTCAAAGTTTATGGTCCTGCCCTGCGCGTCCGTTATGCGCCCGTCGTCCAGGATCTGGAGCAGGATGTTCATAACGTCCGGGTGGGCCTTTTCGATCTCGTCGAAGAGCACGACGCTGTACGGCCGGCGGCGTATCTTCTCAGTGAGCTGGCCGGCCTCGTCATAGCCGACATAGCCCGGGGGCGAGCCGATGATGCGCGAGACGGAGAATTTCTCCATAAATTCGCTCATGTCGAGCCTTATCAGGCTCTCCGGCGAGTTGAAGAGGTCAGCGGCAAGGCGCTTCACAAGCTCCGTCTTGCCCACGCCCGTGCCGCCGACGAAGATAAAGCTGACGGGCTTGCGCTTGGCCTGCAGCCCCACGCGGGAGCGCTTTATCGCGGCGCAGACGGCGTCTATCGCCTCGTCCTGGCCGACGATGTGTTCGCGCAGGCGGTCGCCCAGCTTGGCAAGGCGCTCGAACTCGTCCGCCGTGATGTTTTTGGCGGGGATCTTGGTCCAGAGCTCGATCACGCGCGCGAGGTTCTCGCGCGTCAGCGTCGGCGGGGAGGCCTTCAGGCGGTTGAGCTCGTCGGTGAGCTGCATTATCGTCGTGCGTATCACGGCGAGGCGCTCATAGTGCTCCTGCTCCGTGTCCGCCAGCAGAAGGTCGCGCTCCTTGTTCAGGTCGTCGATCTCCTTGCTCACCTCTTCGGCGCGGATGATGCTCTTGTCCTTCAAATTCACGTCGGAGCAGGCCTCGTCGATCAGGTCGATGGCCTTGTCGGGCAGATAGCGGTCGGTTATATACCTCTCGCTCATCAGCACGGCCTCGCGGCACATCTCCTTCGGGATGCGGACCTTGTGGCACTCCTCGTAGTAGTGGGCGATGCCCTCGATTATCTTCACGCTGTCCTCTATCGAGGGCTCGGCAACGGTCACGGGCTGGAAGCGGCGCTCGAGGGCGGAGTCCTTCTCGATGTGCTTACGGTACTCGGTGAAGGTGGTGGCGCCTATGACCTGTATCTCACCGCGGGAGAGCGCGGGCTTGAGGATGTTCGCGGCGTTCATGCTGCCCTCGGCGTCGCCCGCGCCGACAAGGTTGTGCACCTCGTCTATCACGAGGATTACATTGCCGGTTTTCCGTATCTCCTCGATGAGCCCCTTCATGCGGCTCTCAAACTGGCCTCTAAACTGGGTACCGGCCACGAGTGCGGTAAGGTCGAGCAGGTACACTTCCTTGTCGCGCAGCTTATAGGGTACATTGCCGGTGGCTATGCGCTGGGCCAAACCCTCGGCGATGGCCGTCTTGCCGACGCCGGGCTCGCCTATCAGGCAGGGGTTGTTCTTCTGGCGGCGGTTGAGTATCTGGATAACGCGCTCAAGCTCCTCCTCGCGGCCGATCATGGCGTCCAGCTTGCCCTCGCGCGCGCGGTCGGTCAGGTTGATGCAGTAGTTGTCGAGAAACTTGCGCTTGGTGCGCTGAGGGGCGCCCTGGGGCGGCTGCTGCGCGCCGGAGGAGGCGGCGGAGCCGCCCTCCTGCACCGGGCCGTCCTGCCTTGCGGGCAGGTTGCCGCTGCTGCCGCCGTTCCCGCCGCCGAAGAGGCGGTTCAGGAAGGGGAAGGTGGCGGTCTTGCCCTCGTCGCCGTCCTCCTCGCCGTCGCCGGTGTCCGTCAGGGACTCCGGGCCGCCGAGGGCGTCCATCATCTCGCTGGAGAGCGAATCGAGGTCCTCGTCGGAAAGGCCCATGCGGTTTATGACGTCGTCGACCGGCTTGATGTGGAGCTCGCGGGCGCACTTGAGGCACAGCCCCTCGTTCTTCGTCTCGCCGTTTTCGACCTTGGTTATGAAAATGACTGCCATATTCTTGTGGCATCTTGAACAAATTGTTGGCTGCATGGCAAATCTCCCTGTTTATGCAAAATCGGCATGTGCCGTAAAGATAAATTAGCACTCTTTTTTATCGAGTGCTAATTTATCACTGCGCGGGACTTTTGTCAACACCATGCGGCGCGAATTGACAGTTTGTTCATATTCCGACGCCGGAGGTGATAAAATCTATTGAGATGAAAAACCTTGCGAGTATGGTGTTCTCGAGCGTGTCGCGGCCTATCACAAGGCCGAGGAAGCGCAGCGCCCAGCAGAGCAGGATGCAGTACACGACGCCGTTCACGAGGCCCATCACCGCGCCGCCTGCGTCGTTGAGCGTATCCATGTTCGGTATCTTGAACGAGAGGTTGGGGATGTTCCCTATCGCGGTGAGCGCTATGATGAACACGATGAAGATCAGCGACACGCCGGCGACATAGGCGGCGCGGATGCAGAACACCTCAACGACCGACTCCTGTATTGTGGCATCATTGGCCTCGGCATATTCCTCCGCCTCGGTGGCCATCTGGTCGGCCGCATCGGAATATATGCCGATGGAGTCGAAGCAGGCAACGCAGAAATCGTGCCTGAGCGACGGGTCGCCGGACAGGACGTCCTCCACGGAGAGGCTCGTGTTGTCTATCCCAAGGTCCTCGAGCACCTCGTTCTCCATGCGGTTCTGTATGTAACCGCTCACGAAGGGGCGCAGCACGGGCACGACCTCGTAGGAATACGCCTCCGAAACCAGGCTCGCGCCATATAGTGAGATTATGGCGGCGCACAGGGCGGCTATGCCCATTATCAGGCCCTTTTTATAGCCCGACCAGATGCTGATAATTATTATGGCTAACAGTACGAGGTCTATAACTGCTCTCATGCTTTGCCCTCCCTGAAACGGAATTCAGACATATATTACTTCGGCCTCCGCGCGGCCTATCAGCAGCGCGTCGCCCCTCAAGCGGAGCAGGGCCGAAAGAGCGCCCTCTGCCGGGCGCGACGCGAGCACGTCCAGCGACGGGGTGCAGAACACCGCCTCACCGCCGGCGAGGTACAGCACCCTGTCCCCCAGGGCGTCCAGGCTCAGCGCCGCTCCGGCGAGATTACGCCGGCCCGTCTCCCCGCCCGCGTCCAGCGTGAGCAGGGCGCCGGCGGTCTCTATCACGGCGAAGCCCTCGCCGAACTCGGCGCGGCGCGCGGCGCCGTCAAACACGCTCTCGTGAAGTATCTCGCACCCGTCGGTCAGAACGAGCGCCCTTTTTTCCGAAACGGCGCAGAGCTCGCCGTCCGAAAGCCAGCCGAGGCGGAAAAAGCACTCCCCGGGCAGCGTATAGGCCGCGTGCTGCTCCGTGCTGTCCAGGCGGAACACGCGCACCTCACCTCCGCGCTCGGAGGCGGCGAGTATGGCCAGCTTCTCCCCGTCCGGCGAGACGCAGGCCGAGAGCGGCCAGGCCGTGTTCAGGTGGCAGCGGTAGAGCTCCGCGCCCGCGGCGGAGTAAACCGTGACGAGGCCGAGCCCGTCCTCCGGCAGCACGGCGGCGGCGGTCAGCCCTCCGGGGTTCACCTCGGCGGAGACGACGCGCCCGCCGGCGCTCACCTCTATGGCGTCGCCCTCCGGCGATATCAGGCACAGCGTGCCGCCCCCCGAGTCCCAGACGGCTGCCCCGCCCTCGCCGCCGGAGGCGGCCGGCGAGGAGAAGCTCAGCTCGGGCGCGGCTATCTCCGCCAGGGCGGCGGAGCGGAGCCTCAACCCTGTTGACGCCGCGGAAACGAAAGTGTTCCCGCCGACGGCGCAGGCGGCGGTCCCGCCGGTGTTGTCCATCTCGAAAGCGCCGTGCGCGCCGGGCAGCAGCGCAAGGGCGAAGAGCGCGGCGAAGCCCGCCGCGGCTATCAGCACGGCGGCGCCGCGGAGCGCAAAGCCGCGCTTTGTCCCGCGGCGGGGGGACGCGTCCTGGGTTTGTGTGCGCATTGGGCGTTTCACTCCATCATTTTACCGACCTCTCCGCCGTACCATATACGTGAGAGGTAAAGGCCCTGGGGCGGCATCGTCGGCCCGGTCAGGCGCCTGTCGCGCGTTTCGAGCAGGGCGGGGATGTCCCCCGGCTCGAGCTTGCCGTGCGAGGCGTAGACCATAGTGCCCACTATGGCGCGCACCATGTTGTACAGGAAGCCGTCCGCGCAGACGGCGATGGTTATGAGCTCGCCCTGCCGCTCCGCGCGGCACCAGTGGACGGTGCGGACCGTGGTTTTCGTCTCGGTCCCCACGCTGCGGACGGCGGCGAAGTCGTGCGTGCCCTCGAAAGCCGCTCCGGCGGCGGCCAGGCGCTCAAAATCGAGCGGGGCGGGATAGAAGCACACGCGGCGCTGCAAAAACGGGTCGCGTATGCGGGTGTTCATTATTTTGTAGACGTATTCTTTCTTTATGCAGCTCCCGATGGCGTTAAAATCCTCCGGCGCGTCCATCGCGCGGAGCACTGCTATGTCCCCGGGCAGGCGGCTGTTCACCGCAAGGGGCAGGCGCTCCGCGGGGATGGAGCTCTCCGTTTTGAAATTCGCGCAGTAGCTCAGAGCGTGTACCCCGGCGTCCGTCCGGCCGCAGCCGGTGAGCTTCACCGCGTGGCCGCAGACCTTGCCGAGCGCCCTCTCGAGCGTTTCGGCGACGCTCACGTCGTTTTTCTGCACCTGCCAGCCGTGGTATTCGCTGCCGTCGTAGCGCAGCCTTATCGCGATGTTCCTCATAGCCCGTAGACGTTCATCGTGATTATGCCGGCGAGCAGCAGGGCCCCGGCGAGGAGCGCGATGTAGTCCCGGCGGGCGAAATGGAGCTGCTTCATGCGCGTCCTGCCCTCGCCGCCGTGGTAGCAGCGGCTCTCCATGGCCACGGCCAACTCGTCCGCCCGGCGGAAGGCCGAGACGAAGAGCGGCACGAGCAGCGGCAGCAGGGCCTTCGCCCGCTCGAGCAGCCGCCCGGTGTCAAAGTCCGCTCCGCGCGCCCGCTGGGCGGACATTATCTTGTCCGTCTCCTCTATAAGCGTGGGTATGAAGCGGAGCGCCATGCTCATCATCATGCTCATCTCGTGGATGGGCACGTGCAGCTTCTTCAGCGGGCCGAGCAGGATCTCGAACCCGTCCGTCAGGGCCATGGGGCTGGTGGTGTAGGTGAGCAGGAAGGTGCCGCAGATGAGCATCAGTATGCGGATGACCATCATCACGGCGCGCTTGACGCCCTCGGTGGTTATGGTGAATATCCACCAGTCCACGAGCGTCACACCGCCGGTGGTGTAGAACAGGTTCAGCACGCCCGTGAAGCAGATTATGAAAATCAGCGGCTTCATGCCCTTGAGCAGCGTGCGGGGCTTTATTTTCGAGACGTATACGATGGACGCCGTCACGACTATCATCACGCCGTAGCTCAGGTAGTCCCGCGCGGTGAAGAGCGCGGCGATGAAGATGACGACCCAGATGAGCTTCGTGCGCGGGTCCAGGCGGTGGATTATGGTGTTCCCCGGGAAGTACTGGCCGAGGGTTATGTCCTTCAGCATTGCGGCACCCCCTCAGCAAGGCCGAGCACGGCCTCTCGCAGGCTGTCCAGCGTGTAGATAGACTTCGGCAGCTTCACGCCGCGCGCGCGAAGCGCGTCCGCTATCGCGGCGCTCTGCGGCACGTCGAGCCCCATGCCGACGAGCTCCTGCTGGCGGGAAAACACCTCTTCCGGCGTCCCGTCCATGGCGACGGAGCCCTCGTGGAACACTATCAGCCGGCCGGCTATCTTGGCGGCGTCGTCCATGCTGTGGGTGACGAGCAGGACGGTGGAGCCGGTCTCGCGCCGGTAGTCGGTTATGTTTTGCAGTATCCCCGCGCAGCCGGCGGGGTCCAGCCCGGCGGTGGGCTCGTCGAGGATGAGCACGCGCGGGCGCATCGCCATGACGCCGGCTATGGCCACGCGGCGCTTCTGCCCGCCGGAGAGCTCGAGCGGGCTGCGCTCGAAGAGCTCCTCCCCCACGCCGGTGAAGTGCGCGGCCTCCCGCACGCGCTCGTCTATCTCGGCTTCGGAGAGCTTCATGTTCTTCGGGCCGAAGGAGATGTCCTTATACACCGTCTCCTCAAAGAGCTGGTACTCCGGGTACTGGAAAACGAGCCCGACCTTGAAGCGCACGTCCCTCGTGGCCTCCTTGGTGGCGAAGATGTCCTCCCCGTCCACATAGACCGTGCCCCCGTCCGGGCGCAGCAGGCCGTTTAAGTGCTGCATGAAGGTGCTCTTGCCGGAGCCCGTGTGGCCTATCACGGCCACGAGCTCGCCCGCGTGTATTTCGACGCTTATGCCGCTTATCGCCGTTTTTTCAAACGGCGTGCCGCGGCTGTAAACATGCGTCAGGTTCTCTGTCCTGATGACCGTATCCATGCTCACGCCCTCCCCGCCCCGGCGGCAAGCAGCCCGGCCACGGCGTCCGCGCACTCGTCCACGGTGAGGGCCGTGAGCGGCACGTCGTACCCGGCCTCGCGCAGCGTCTGGAGCAGCCGGACGGTGGCGGGGGCTGTGAGCCCCTCGCGCCGGAGCAGCTCTATCTGTGAAAAGACCTCCCTCGGCGTCCCGTCCGCTATCACGCGCCCGTCCGACAGGGCTATGAGCCTGTCCGCGTTCACGCACTCGGACATGTGGTGGGTTATAAGCACGACCGTCATGCCGCGCTCGCGGCAGAGGCTCGTGACCGTGGAGATGACCTCCCGGCGGCCGACGGGGTCGAGCATGGCCGTGGGCTCGTCGAGCACGAGCACGCGCGGCTGCATCGCCAGCGCGCCGGCTATGGCCACGCGCTGCTTCTGCCCGCCGGAGAGGAGATGGGGCGCGTGCTGCCGGTATTCGTACATTCCGACGGTTTTCAGCGCGTCGTCCACCCTGCGGCGGATCTCCGAGCTCTCCACACCGAGGTTTTCCGGCGCGAAGGCCACGTCGTCCTCCACGACGTTCGCGACTATCTGGTTGTCCGGGTTCTGGAACACGAGGCCGACGGTCCCGCGCACCTCGAGCAGGCGCTCCTCGTCCGCCGTGTCCACCCCGGCGACATAGACATGCCCGGAGGTGGGCAGGAGGATGGCGTTCAGCAGCTTGGCGAGCGTGCTCTTGCCCGAGCCGTTGTGCCCGAGCACGGCGACAAAGCTCCCGGCGGCAATCTCAAGGTCTATGCCGCGGAGTGTCTCCTCCGAGTCCCCCGGGTATGTGAAATGCAGGTCCTCTATCCTGATTATGGGCTCATTGGGCAAGGGTTTCACCTCTCAACAGTCTCCCAGCGGCAGGCGGCGCCGCAGGGCAGGCAAAGGCCCGTGGCGGTCACGGGCAACCCGAGCTCCCGGCTCTCCGACCGGCCGCCGAAGCGGCGCGTGAACACGCTCTCGGTGATGTACGTGAGCACGGAGGGCGAAAGCCCGGTGGTATAGGAATTGATTATCACGAAAAGCGGGTCGTCGCTCAGCACGCCGGCGGTGAGGCTGACGAAGTCCCAAAGGTTGTCCTCTATTTTCCAGACCTCGCCGCCCGGGCCGCGGCCGTAGCTCGGCGGGTCCATTATTATCGCGTCGTAGCGCCGGCCGCGCCGTATCTCCCGCTCGACGAATTTGGCGCAGTCGTCAACTATCCAGCGCACACTCCGGTCCGCCACGCCGCTCGACGCGGCGTTTTCCTTCGCCCAGGCCACCATGCCCTTGGCCGCGTCCACATGGCAGACGCTCGCGCCGGCGGCAAGGGCGGCCACGGTGGCTGCGCCGGTATACGCAAAGAGGTTGAGCACGCTGACCGGCCTTCTGGCGGAGCGGATCTTGCGCATGATGTAGTCCCAGTTCGCCGCCTGCTCCGGGAAGAGGCCCGTGTGCTTGAAGCTCATGGGCTTTACGTTGAATTTCAGCTCCCCGTAGCTTATCTGCCAGCTTGCCGGAAGGCTGCCTCGGTCCCAGCTCCCGCCGCCGGAGGCGCTGCGGGTATAGCGCCCGTCGCAGTGCTGCCAGCGCCGGTCGCTGCGCGGGGTGTCCCATATGGCCTGGGGGTCCGGCCGCACGACGGTATAGCGGCCCCACCGTTCGAGCTTTTCACCCCTCGAACAGTCCAAAAGCTCAAAATCCCGCCATTTGTCCGAAACCCACATCGGCGCTCTCCCTCTACAATAACTTGGCGAATAATTATATCACGCAATAACCGCAAGGTCAAATAAAATGAGCGCGTAAAGCGGTGCGCGGGGGCCGCTGCCCCCGCGCGCCGGCGCATCTTATTTCGCGTAGTACTGCAGCGCCACGCTGTACACCACTATGGCGTCCACCTCATTGGTGTTCAGCGCATCGAAAAGCGCCTGTGCGCCGCCGGTCACGCGCTTTATCTGCGCGGGGCGCTCCATCAGGTCCTCGTTGGACAGCACGGCTTCGATGTACTTCTGCTCCACGTCCACGGCGAGCGAAGCGCCGGAGAGGCCGCGCATCGAGCGCACGTCCGAGTTGGCGCGCGAGACGACCACGACCGAATTGGACATGTACGTATCGGATATCACATAGTCCTCGCCCGAGCCGAGCACGAGGTTCAGCCCGCCCCATGCCACGTCCACGTTCCCGCTCGAGAGCTCGACGAAGGCGTTTTCCGCCTTTATGGGTATGAACTGCGCCGTCCAGCCGAGGCGCTCGCACACGGCCGTGGCCGCCTCCACGTCGAAGCCGGCGTAAGAGCCGTTTTCATCTATGTAGCTCATGGGGAAGGCGTCCACGTCCACTCCGATAAGCAGCGTGCGCGGCTGGGGCGTCCCCACGCTCTCCAGCGCGCCGGAGCGGGAAGGGAAGGAGGTGTTGTCCTCCGCGAACCACTTGAGCGCTATGCTGTGGAACGTCCCGTCCGCGGCGAGCTCGCGGATCGCGGCCTCGACATACTGCTGGACATTGTCCCCGCTGCGGTAACCGATGGAAAATTCCTGTTCCGTCAGCGTGTCCAGCACGCGGTAGCTGCCCACGGTGGTGCCGCAGGCGGCGAGAGCCAGCATAAGGGCGCAGGCGGCGAGCAGTGCGGCTGTTTTTTTCACTCGCGTGCCATATCCCCCCTTTCAGAAAAAATCATGGCTGCGCTTTTTCACACAGCCATGATAATTGAATACGGCGCGCTATGCAAGTGGAAATTTGTAAACAAAGCGCCTATTTTGCCTCGCCGTAGCCGGCGAGGAAGCGGCGGGTGCGCTCCTCGCGCGGGTCGCTGATGACCTCCGGGCCGCCCTGCTCCACGATCACGCCGCCGTCCATGAAGATAACGCGGTCGGAGACCTCGCGGGCGAAGGCCATCTCGTGGGTGACGATGACCATGGTAGTGCGCTGCTCGGCGAGCGAGCGTATCACGCGCAGCACCTCCCCGGTGAGCTCCGGGTCGAGCGCGCTGGTGGGCTCGTCGAAGCAGAGTATGTCCGGGTGCATCGCGAGCGCCCTCGCGATCGCCACGCGCTGCTGCTGCCCGCCGGAGAGCTGGTGCGGATAGTGCTCCGCGCGGTCCGTCAGGCCCATGGCGTCGAGCAGCTCGCGGCCCTCGGCCTCGATGGCGGAGTTTATCTCCCTTTTATGCTGCTTATAGTCGGCGCGCTCCTTTGCAAGCAACTCCGGCGCGAGCGTGACGTTCTGCAGCGCGGTGTACTGCGGGAAGAGGTTGAAGCTCTGGAACACGAGGCCGAAGTGCAGCCGCTTCCTGCGCACGTCCGCCTCGCGGCGGGTGGCGGGGTCGGCGGCGTCGAACAGCGTCTCGCCGTTTACGGAGATGCTGCCGCCGTCCGGCGTCTCGAGGAAGTTCAGGCAGCGCAGCAGCGTGGTCTTGCCGCTGCCGGAAGAGCCGATTATGGTCAGCGCCTCGCCCTGCTCGAGCGTGAAGCTGATGTCAGTGAGCACCTTGGTTTTGTCGAAGTGCTTTTCGAGGTTTTTTACTTCAAGTACCGGCATTTTGTCCCCCTCCTTACCTGAAAAACTCAAGCCGGCGCTCGAGCTTGCCGAGCAGGAACGAGACGACGCCGTTGAAGATGAGGTAGTATATGCCCGTGAAGAACAGCGGCCAGATCAGGCCGGAATAGCCGTGCGAGCCCTTCAGGAAGGCGTAGCCGGCCCAGATGACCTCCTGGAAGGAGATGATGCGGGCCAGGGACGTGTCCTTCACGAGGGTGATGACCTCGTTGGCCATGGGAGGGACTATGCGCTTTATCATCTGGAGCAGCGTGACCTTCCAGAATATCTGCCCCCTGGTCATGCCGAGCACCTGGCCGGCCTCCTGCTGGCCGGCGGGCACGCCCTGGATGCCGCCGCGGTAGATTTCCGAAAAATAGCAGGCGTAGTTGATGATGAACATGATGGCGGCGGCGACGAACCTGCCCTCGGCGAAGCCCCAGGGGTTCGTGTCGAAAATATAGCCGGGTATGTAGAAAATAATCAGCAGCTGAAGCATCAGCGGCGTGCCGCGTATCACCCAGACTATGAGTCGGCTTATGAGCGAAATGGGGCGGAAGCCGAGCAGTATTTTGGCAGAGCGCTCAGTGCGGCGCAGCAGCGCCTTTGACTTCGCCTCTGTAAGCGCCTGTCCGGCCTTCTCCAGGAAGCCCCTGTCGGCTTCGCTCAGCACCTCCCCGGCGTCGAGCCTCTCGCGGAGCGCGTCGGCGCGCGCGGCGAGGCTCTCTCTCATATCCGCCCGGCACAGCGCGACGCCGTCCTCAACCTTGCGGGAAAGGCGCTGCTTGTAAGCCAGCTTCCGGCGTCCGGGCGCGCCGAGGGGCGCCCAGCGGTTCATGGAGCCGAAGCAGATTATCAGGCCCAGCGGTATCGAGCCGACGAGAGTTATGAAAAAGAGCTTCAGGGTCTGTACGAAGCCTTCGTTCAGGGCGGATATGACTGTTTCAAACATTTGGACGCTTTTCTCTCCTGTCCGCGCCAAAAGCAGAGAACGCGCGAGACGTCCTCTGCTCCGGGCTTTAGTGTTTGCCGCCTCCGGGCGGCGCGCTTATTCCTGCGGGATGAGCGCGGCGCTGACGCCGTAGGTGTCGGCCAGCTCCTGTATGGTGCCGTCCGCCCACGCGCTGACGAAGAACTCGTTGAGCGCCTCGCACATGTCGCTGCCCTTGCGGAAGCCCACGCCGTACTCCTCACTGTTGAGGCTGATCGTGTAGGTGAGGTCGGCGTAGCTGGTGCCCTCGCCCACCATGGCGGCAGCCATCAGGCTGTCGATGATCGCGGCGTCGCAGGTGCCGGAGGAGACCTCGAGCACGGCGGTGGCCTGGTCGACGACCGGCGTGTAGCTCAGGCCGTTTTCGACGGCCATCTGCTCGCCGGCGGAACCGCTCTCAACCGCGAAGTTCAGGCCGGACATGCTCTCCACGTCGGGGTAGCTCTCCGCCTGGTCCGCGGGGAGGACGACGACCTGCGCGTTGTTCAGATAGGCGTTGGAGCACTCCATGGCGGAGAGTACCTCGTCGGTGAGGGTCATTCCGTTCCACACCACGTCTATCGTGTGGCCGTCCAGCTCCATGACCTTGTTGTCCCACTCGATCTCCTGGAACTCGGCCGTTACTCCGATGCTCTCGGCAAAGGCCTTGGCGAGGTCGGCGTCGAAGCCTATCCATTCGCCGTTTTCGTCCTGGTAGTCCATGGGCTCGAAGTTGGTGATGCCCACGATGAGGGTGCCCTTTTCCTTGATCGCCGCGAGGTCGCTCTCTGCGGCGGCGCTCTCCTCGGGGGCTGTGCTCTCCTCGGGGGC
>LBJMR02800__coassemble_348_pt1 | contig 36892 bp, 27 predicted proteins | sample LBJMR02800__metabat2_low_PE_004 | metagenome-assembled genome bin LBJMR02800
AAATATGAAATTCTTGCTTATGTCGAATTTTGGTTTTACGCAGGCAGCATATTGTCCACAAACACATCCCTTACGATTTGCGCAGCGCCAATCGCAGACGATAAACGCTTGTAGCATCCTGTAGTAATATATGATGTATCTTGGTCGAAATTATTGTACTTTCTGGTTTTCTTGGCAAATTGATTCATATATTTTTCAACATAACCGCCGATATATCCCCCCAAAATAATGTCGCAGTCGAATATCATTCGAATATTTGTAACTGCTATTGCCAAATCGTCCAGATAATCATCCCAGCGCTCAACAGCCCAAGCTTCGCCACGCTCAAGAGCTTCAAAAAAGTCCTCCAAGTGTCCGTAAGGATCACTCATCAGTGAAAGGGCGGAGCAGTAGGCGTCCAGGCAGCCGTTTTTACCGCAATAGCAGCGCTTTCCGCCCGGATGTATTATCATATGCCCTATCTCTCCGCTTTTACTCAGGTTGCCAGTACACAGCTCGCCATTATAGTATATGGCTCCGCCGACCGTATTGCTGAGTGAAAAATACACCGTGCTTTTGCTCTGTCTATCAACCTCAGCAAAGGCTGCACAATTCGCATCATTATCAAAAAACGTTTTATAACTGATATGATCGTAAAAGTTAGAAAGGCTGAGCCCTTCAACGCCCAAAACATGAGATTTGGAAATAACCGTCTTTTCTGCGTTCAGGATTCCGGGAATTGACACTCCAACTCCCATAAGCTTTCCCCGGTTCGCACTGTTCGCATCCAGAAAGCTCTCAAGCATGCGGCCGACTTCTGAATAGTACTCATAGCTGTCAACATACGCGAGCCGCTCTATGCTGTCAGCAATCAGGTCCCCGGAAAGGTCAAGCATTACGAACCGGACGTGCCTCCGGGTGATATCTACCCCAACAGAAAACCTTATGTTTTTTGAAACCGCAACCATCTTGGCCTTGCGACCGCCCGTTGAATCAAATGTTCCGGCCTCGCACAAATACCCCGCTTCAATCAGCTCGGTTACATTTGAAAAAACGGTAGGCAGGCTGTAGCCCACATGCTTGGCGATGTCCTGCCGCGAAACTACACCATTTTCGAGAATATACTTAAAGATAATGGCTCTATTTTGTCTCTTAATCTCAGTAGCATTGGTTTTGCCGGCCATATTAACCTCACTTATCTGCTGCCATACCATACAGAAATATCAAGAGCAGCGGCAATCCTCAATTAATAAGTTTAGCAAAAGATTTTCTAAAACGCAATATCTTTTATTATATTCTTGACATCCGAAAATAAATGATATACTATGGAGGCACTTAAGTAATTAGTTTTATTAAAGATTTTAAGGAGGTAAAAATATGCTTCAACAAGTTATGACCAGCCCGGGTAAGATTGAGTTCCGCGAAATCCCCACGCCGGTGCCTGGCGATGACGAGGTGCTGATCAGAGTGATGAAAATCGGTATATGCGGCTCAGATATACACGTATACCACGGCAAACACCCATTTACAAGCTATCCGGTTACGCAGGGCCATGAAATCTCCGGGGAAGTTGTTGAGTTCGGCAAAAACGTCACCGGCTTTCATGTGGGTCAGAAAGTCACCGTGCAGCCCCAGGTAACCTGCGGGAAGTGCTACCCGTGTAGGCACGGAAAATACAATCTGTGTGAAGAACTGAAGGTTATGGGATTCCAGACTACCGGCATGGCCTCGCACTATTTTGCTGCCCCGGCAAAACTCGTTCTGCCGCTCCCGGACGGCATGACTTTCGATCAGGGTGCAATGATAGAGCCACTGGCCGTCGCGGTTCACGCTGTGCGCCAGTTTGGCGATATAAAAGGTAAAAACGTCGCTGTCATCGGCGCCGGCCCGATAGGCAACCTTGTCTTTCAGGCCGCAAAGGGCATGGGTGCAAACAAAGTGCTTGTTACAAGTCATGGAGGAATAAGAGCTGAACTCGCAAAAAAATGCGGCGCAGACTATGTAATAGATACCGGCAAGAAAAATTTCGGCGACGCCCTGTTGAACTGCTTTGGGCCTGACAAGGCGGATGTAATATACGACTGCGCCGGAAACAACGCAAGCATCGGCGATGCGATAAAATATGCGCGCAAGGGAAGCACGATAATCCTCGTCGCGGTGTTCGCCGGCATGGCAGACGTAGACCTCGCTGTTCTCAACGACCATGAGCTTGACCTGAATACAACTATGATGTACCGCGTTGAAGACTATATAGACGCCATTAAGCTCGTGCAGGACAAGAAGGTAAAATTGGAACCCCTGATGAGCAAAACTTTCAGGTTCTCCGAGTACAAGGACGCGTACGAATACATTGATCAAAATAAGGCAAGTTCCATGAAAATTCTGATAGACGTGCAGGGATGACAGCAATGGATCTGATTTGCGTAGGCGAAATCTTAGTTGATTTTATTCCCGGAGGCCTCCCTGATACATACGTACGCAGGGCCGGCGGCGCCCCAGCAAATGTAGCGATTGCGGCGGCGAGAAACGGTTTGCAGGCGGCCATGTGCGGCCGCGTGGGCGCGGATGCTTTGGGGCGTTTTCTTGCTGAATCACTTAACGAAAATAAGGTAGCATTCCTAACGCCAAGTCCCGTTGAAGATGCAGTAACTACTATGGCCATCGTATCTTTGGACGAATCAGGAGAAAGAAGCTTCACTTTCGTCAGGAAACCGGGCGCCGACATGTTTCTTACCAGGGATGATATCTCTCAATGCCGCAAGTATGACTACACTATTCTCCACGCCGGCTCCTGCTCCCTATCCAAAGGACCAGCCGCAGACGCGACGGTTTATGCAATCATGCAGGCAAAGGAGCAAAACAGAATTGTCAGCTTTGACATTAACTACAGGGAGCATATGTGGGACGGCAACCGGGAAAAAGCCATAAGGGCTGTCCGCGATATTTACCCGTGTATAGACCTGCTCAAGTTTTCCGAGGAAGAAGCGGATTTTATTGAGCCCAACCTTTTATACAGCGGGCAATTCAACGGCGTCGCCGTCAAAACCCTTGGAAAAATGGGTGCCGAAATGTATTGGCGGGGTAAACGCTATAGTGTCGCTGGTAGGAATGTCACATGCATAGATACGACCGGGGCTGGAGACGCATTTTGGGGCGCATTCTTGTCCTGTATTCTTAAAGCTGGGGTAAAATCAATGTCCGTCCTCAACGAAAACGTTTTGATTCATGCGCTGAATTACGCGAACATAGCGGGAAGCTTATGTGTGTAGAAGAAGGGCGCCACTGAGGCCATGCCTTCTTCCGAAGAAGTAGACGCACTCATGGAAAACTTATAGGCGTAATAGTTTCAAAAGCGAAAGCCATTTCCTAAGGTTGATAAATTGCACATTGGAAATCAATGGTTTACGTCAGCTTAAGTTCATATGGCCTTTTCAGTCAAGGAACGTTGTCACTCCGTCAAAATATCCAAAGTAAGCTGTGTATGCGATAAGCGACTATAATTCTATCAAATTAAATAGAGGAAAAAGGAGGAATGATTTGCAGCACTCTGGTAGAACGACGTTGCGACGCAACGTTCTGAAAGTAGACATCAAACTATATCTGAAAAGATTCTACAGCCTCACAGGGAAGTATTCATGATCGCTCAAAGCGCTGGTACAAAGCTGCATGTTCGTGGCCTGGATGGAGTTAAACTGGTGGTTTGCTACAAATGTAGCTGGATATCTGAAAACCTAAAATCCCAAACCGCTTAAAGCCCCTCCCGGTATCTCCGGGAGGGGCCTCTAATTTGTAAGCCGGCCTATTTTCCAAGCCTCTTCTTCAGGATCTCCTTCACCTTTTCAAGGTCGGTTTCGCAGAGCACCGGCAGGAAGCCGGCCAGGTCCTCCGGGCTGAAGTCCCACCATTTCAGCTCCAGCAGGAGACCGGTGAGCTCATCGTCAAAGCGTTTTTTTATAAACCCTGCGGGATTCCCGCCGACCACGCTGTACGGCCCGACATCCCGCGTCACAACCGAACAGGCAGCCACGATCGCCCCGTCGCCGATTTTCACGCCTGGCATTATCACGCTCTCCCGGCCTATCCACACGTCGTTCCCTATCACCGTGTCACCCTTGAACGGAAGCTGTAAGAGGTGATCCGGCGTGCGCTCGACCCATGCCCCTCCGAACACGTTGAACGGGTATGTCGTAACGCTGCTCAGCCGGTGGTTTGCCGGTCCCATTATAAACTTCGTACCCGAGGCTATCGCACAGAATTTCCCAATAATCAGCCTGTCTCCGAACTCCGGGTAGTTGAAAAGGACGTTGTTTTTCTCAAAACCGGCCGGGTCAGTGTCATCATCGTAATAAGTGTAATCGCCGATTATAATGTTCGGCGCCTTGACAACGTTTTTTATAAAGCACGTTGTGCCGTACTCATTTGGAAACACCTTATTGGGGTCCGGTATGTTGTTCTGCATTTATTCTCCTCCGTTACTTTTGCTCAATCACCTCCCTTCTGCCGGAGAGTTCAACGGCTACCGACCTCTTTTTCCTTATATTTTTCAAAACACATCACCTTTTCCTGCTTCATTCCAAAGCAGAGCTATTATACCACGTCTGAGCGTTTTTGTGAACCAGTCAAGCAGAGCAGTGCATCTCCCCATACATTCCCGCTCTGTACAAGGGCGCGTATTCTGTTGTATAATAAGGAATTGTGAAATGTCGCGGCGGCGCTCTGGGCAACGCCGCAAGAGGAGAAAACGGGATGAAACGGCTGGTTATCGGGATATTGGCGCATGTGGACTCGGGCAAGACCACGCTCAGCGAGGCCATGCTCTACCGCGCGGGCGGGCTGCGCAAGCTGGGGCGCGTGGACCACGGGGACGCTTTCCTGGACACGGACGCGCTTGAAAAGGCCCGTGGCATAACCATTTTCTCAAAGCAGGCCGTGCTGAAGCTCCCGGAAGCCGAGCTGACGCTTCTGGATACGCCGGGGCACGTCGACTTCTCCTCGGAGGCCGAGCGCGCGCTGCAGGTGATGGACTACGCCATCCTCGTGATAAGCGGGACCGACGGCGTGCAGAGCCACACGGAAACGCTCTGGCGGCTGCTCGAGCGCTACCATGTGCCGGTTTTCCTGTTCCTGAACAAGATGGACCTTGCCGGGGCCGATCGCGCCGTGCGGATGGAGGAGCTGCGCCGCCGTTTCGGCTCCGGGTGCGTGGATCTGCTCGACCCGGGCAGCGGCGAGGACCTCGCGCTCTGCAACGAGGAGCTGCTCGAGACGGCCGCCGCCGGTAAAACGCCGGACACCGCCCAGCTCGCCCGCGCGATAAGCCGGCGCGAGCTTTTCCCCTGCTTCTTCGGCGCCGCGCTGAAGCTCGAGGGCGTGGACGCCCTTCTGGACGCGCTTGAACGCCTGACGCTGCCGCTGCCCGGGCGCGCGGAGTTCGGCGCGCGCATATTCAAGGTCACCCGCGCGGACGACGGCGCGCGCCTCACCTGGCTGAAGGTCACCGGCGGCGAGCTGAAGGTGAAATCCGAGATCCGCTCGCGGGAGGACACCCGGGTCTCGTGGCAGGGCAAGGCCGACCAGCTCCGCCTGTATTCCGGCGCGAAGTATCAGCTTATAAACAGCGCCCTTCCCGGCACTGTCTGCGCCGTCACCGGCCTTGCGGACACTTATCCGGGCGAGGGGCTCGGATTTGAGCCGGACGCTGCCGCGCCGGCGCTCGAGCCCGTCATGCGCTACCGCGTGATCCTGCCGGACAACTGCGATGTACACACGGCACTGCTCCACCTGCGCGAAATCGAGCAGGAGGACCCGCTTCTGCACGTCGTATGGGACGAGCGTCTCGGCGAGGTCCACCTGCAGCTCATGGGCGAGGTGCAGCTCGAGGTGCTGCAGAGCCTGCTCGAGCGGCGGTTCAACCTCCGCGTCAGCTTTGACGAGGGCGGGATACTGTACAGGGAAACTGTCAGCATGCAGGTCGAGGGCGCGGGCCACTACGAGCCGCTGCGCCATTACGCTGAGGTACACCTGCTGATAACGCCCGGCGAAAGAGGCAGCGGGGTGCAGATAAGCTCCGACTGCCCGACCGACGAGCTCGCGCTGAACTGGCAGCGCCTTATTCTGACACACCTCGCCGAAAAGACGCATATCGGCCCGCTCACCGGCGCGCCGCTGACTGACGTAAAGCTCAATCTCGTCTCCGGCCGGGCGCACATAAAGCACACCGAGGGCGGCGACTTCCGCCAGGCGACCTACCGGGCCGTGCGCCAGGGGCTCCGCACCGCCCAGGCGATGGGCGGGTGCGTCCTGCTCGAGCCCTGGTACGAGTTCACTCTGCGTCTGCCTCAGGAGTCGCTGGGCCGCGCGCTGTCGGACATGCCGCGGCTCTGCGCCGAGTTTTCGGCTCCGTCCGTCGAGGGCCCAGAGGCCGTGATTTCCGGCCGCGCGCCTGTTTCGGAGCTTGTTGGCTACGCCCGCGAGGTTACGGCCTACACCCGCGGCCGCGGACAGCTCAGCTGCCTGCCTGGCGGCTACGCGGAGTGCCACAACACGGAGGAGGTCATCGCCGCATCCGGCTATGACGCCGACTCCGACACGGAAAACACCGCCGACTCCGTATTTTGCAGCCACGGCGCCGGGGTGCTTGTCCGCTGGGACGAGGCGCCGTCGCGCATGCACCTCCCGAGCGTGCTCGACCGCGGCCGCCGTCTCAGCCGCAGCGCGCAGGACGACGCGCCCGCCGCCCCCCGCGCCGCCCGGGCGGACGCCTATCGGGCCGCCCTCGCCGCGGACAAGGAGCTGATGGCCATTTTCGAGCGGACTTACGGCCCCATCCGCCGCGACCCGGTGCAGGCCATGCGGACCGTAAAGCGCCCGCCTTCCACGGAAAGCTCTGCCCGCCGTTCACCCGCCCGGCAACAGCCCGAGGGGCCGGAATACCTGCTCGTGGACGGCTACAACGTCATATTCGCCTGGGAAAAGCTCAACGAGCTGTCCGTCGGGAACCTCGACGCCGCGCGCCACAAGCTGATGGACATACTCTGCAACTACGCCGGCTACAGGCAGTGCGTGCTGATACTGGTCTTTGACGCCTACCGCGTAAAGGGCGGCGAGCGCGAGGTGGAAAAATACCACAATATATACGTTGTTTATACCAAGGAGGCGGAGACTGCCGACATGTACATCGAAAAGGCCACGCACGAGATCGCAAAGCGCCACCGCACGCGCGTCGTCACCTCCGACGCCACCGAGCAGCTCATCATCCTCGGCAACGGCGCGCTGCGCGTCTCCTCCCAGGCCTTTGAGGAGGAGGTCCGCTCGGTCGAGGCCGAGATCCGAGAGTTTCTCGCAGGACGGCAAACATCTTAAGCTTTCAGGGCCGCTGCTTTGGCAGCGGCCCTGAACTGTTCAGTCCTGTTCAAGCCTCCCGAAGGCGTACAGGTGGTTCTGCCAGTATTCCGTATCCAGGCTTGTATACTGTATTGGATCGCCCGCGTGGAGCATCATGTTGTCGCCGACATAGATGCCGACGTGCGTGACCGTGCTGTCAGTCTCATATGTGCCGGTGAAGAACACGAGGTCCCCGGGCCTTAGCTCGTCCTCGCTTACCTCCTCGCAAAGTGAATAGAGCCCCTGCGCATCGGTGCGCTCGAATTCATATCCCGCAGCCGTGAACGCGTTCCACACAAACCCGGAGCAGTCAAACGAAGTGTCGGGATAGGAGCCGCCCCAGACGTACGGATATCCGAGATACCTTTCCGCCTCGGCGAGCACCGCCGCAAAGCTCTCGTCCTCCAGATACTCTTCAGGCACGTCATAGTCATAATCCGCATATGTGTCCGTCACATATTTTTGATACTCCGAATCCGGGAAAAGCTCCTCCGCGCCGCCGAGGATCGACATATAGGAAGCGTATTCCGCAAGCTGGCTGCGCGTAAGCATCTCCGCCGGCAGGCACTTCATATCGCGGGCCTCAAGCGTCACCGTACACACACTGACAGTGTATTCCGCTTCCACGCGTTCAACGTAAATAACGGTCTTTCCTGTCTCCGCGTCTGTTTCAGTTCGGGTTTCGGTCATGGTTTCGTATCTTGTCTCTTCGGTCACCGTTTCAGTCAGAGTATACTGCGATGCAAATATATCCTCTATGGCATCCTGCGCGCTGCTCAGCGTCCAGTAGCCGTTCAGATATGCCGAGAGCAGCGAAAGCAGCTCATACGGGTCGTGCTCCACATCGTCAAGCTCATAGACGTATTCGTCATACCCGGGATTGAGCAGCTCATAGTTGTCGGCTTTGAACTGCAGCTCCGCCTCGAGGGCGGAATACTGCGCCTCGGCCGAGAGCAGGTCCTCATCAGAAGCTGTGTAATAGGCCGGCCTCAGGACCGTACGCGAGTGTTCGCCGCTCAACTCTTCGTCCGTGTTTGCCGCGGATTCAACGTAAGCCTCCTGCTCCTCCGCCTCCACGGCGGGCGCCGAGCCCTCCGTGGAGGTTTCTTCCACCAACTCGGTGTATTCGAGGGCGGCCGCTTCACCGCCGGAAGCCCGCCCTGAACCAGTAGCAGCCGCTCCGTGCCCGGATATCCCCAGCGTCAGCACTGCGGCGCATACGATTGCGGGTATGCTTTGCCTGAAAGCCATATCATTCCACCGCCACGACTCTTATCCGCCCGCCGCTGTCGGCGTCGCGGTCGTAGTAAACCGTTATATCCTCAGAATAGGCCAGGGCCTGCTCAAGCGCCGTGCCGAGGCTGTCTGAATCTGTATACCACGTTCCCGTGGTGGAGTTGTACACCTGGACCCCGTCAGCTATGCGGTAAAGCACACCGTCCACATCTACATATTCGCTGCCAGCGAAATCGCCCCTGTCCACGCTTTTTCCGGTGAGCGTTACGGTATCCGCCACGGCTCCCGCAGCGGTGTAAGCCACCCCGACAAATGAACCCGCCCTTATGCCGCTCGCCCCTGAAAGCGCGCCGGTGGAGCCCTCCGAATTTGTCACCGTCAGTGAGGAGGAGGTCCCGAAGGAGCTCTCTCCGGCGCTAAGCGACGCGAGCCCGTAAGTATAGCTGTCTCCGGTCACATTTTTCAGCAGGATCACATCCACATCGCCGGAGGAGTTGACGTGCGCGTAGCTTATGCTCGACGAGCCGATGCTGTCGGTCCAGTCTATGTCATCCAGCGACGCCTCCATAACATAGCCCCGCCCGGCCCACTCGTACACCGCCGCCCCGGCGGCTATATCGTAAGAGCCCAGCGTCCCCCCGTCAAGGTCCAGCCTCCCGTTCGGGCCCGAGCCGGAAGAAACGGGAGTGACGCTTATGACCCCCGCGCCTGTCGAGCTCACGCTTACGAGAGTGCCGATATAGCGCTCCTCCACCCCGCTGCTCACCTCGCCGCTAACACTCAGCCCTCCCGGCAATGAAACGGTGTACGTCCCGTCGGAGTTTTCCCCAAGTATGCCTATCATATCGGACCTGTAGCCGGCCGCAGTTTCCGCCGCCGCGACTGCGGCGTCTGTGGTAAGCAGCAGCGTCACCGTGCGCCCGAGGGAGAGCCTGGAAAAATCGTCCTGCGCATCCTCAAGCACGCTGTATTCCACTCCGGCGACGGTGACGGTCTGCGGCGCGTCCATGCTCGGGTATACGCTCTCGATAACGCCCGTTATCCGCCGGTCGGAAACAAGTATGGCCGAGCTGGAGGCATCGTAGGTGGCTACGTCGTATTTTGCAAGGTCGTCCGTTTCTGCCTCCTCGCCGTTTTTGTATATCGTATAGCTGCCCGTAACTACCAGCCCCTTTATGAACCGGCTTAGAGCCTCCGAACCGCCCGCCGAGGCCACGACCGCTTCGCCGCTCGTGGCAGTGGGCATACTCACCGTCTCAACGTCCCCCTCGGAATTGAGGAAAAGCCTGACAGTCGTTCCCGAGCTGAGGTAGATATATCCCGTAGCATAGCTGTAGCGCTCTGAACGGTAGATAACTGAAGCGCTTGTGGGTATGGAATATGTTGAGCCGCCGTCCGCTGTAAGGCTTCCGCTGTCAGCGGCCCTGACCTTCACCTGCACCACGCTCGCGGCGTCGGGTATAAAGCCACAGACGGAGCCTGATGAGTTCAGCAGCAGCGTGCCGCTCGTGCCCACCAGCTCGCCGGGCAGGCTGACAGACTGTGAATAATAGGTGGATGCGCCGTTCGCGTATATCTTGGCGCTGCCGTAGCCGAGGTCGGAGGATGCACTGTTGGACAACAGTATTGCGCCCGACACGCTCGACGCGCTCATCTGCGAGGCATACGAGGTTCCCGACGCAGTGTCTGCACGCATCGCGTTGAAAAGCAGTTCGGCCGCCTGGCCCACGGTCATGCCGCTGTCTGCGTTCAGGCTCAGTCCGTCTGAAATCCCGATCTCCCCGGCGAGGTCGATGTAGTCATCCGGCCAGGCCGTGCCCGCTTCAGCGGAAGTATAGCCCAGCATGCGTATTGCGGCAGTCACCGCCGAGGCGTATGTGATGCCGTCATCGGGGCTGAAGGTGCCGTCACCGTTGCCGGTGAACACGCCCTCGCTGCTTACAAGGTTGATATAACCCGCGTTTTCACTGCCCGCCGGCACGTCTGCGTACATCGTCCTGCGCTCGTACGTGCTCACCTCGGCTCCCTTGCCGAGGGCGTAGGCCAGCAGCCTGGCGAATTCGCCGCGTGTTATCGTCTCCGACGAGGCCATATCCCCGTCCTCAAAGGCTCCGAGCCCCTCAAGCACCGCCATCGCAAGCTCAGTGCCCGTATCCGCTGCTGCAGAGGCCGGCGCGGCGCCCAGGGCACCGGCCGTTATGGCCAGCGCAAGTACAAATGCAGTAAGTTTCCTTTTCACGGTCTTTGCTCCTTTACGGTTTATTCAGTCAGCCCTGAGCGCATCCACCGGCTGCAGGCCGGACGCCTTTACCGCCGGGTAAAGGCCGAAGGCTATGCCTATTACGATGGAAAATATAGCCGAGGCCACGACATACATGGTCTCCGGGACCAGTATCAGGTCGTACATTGCCTTGCCTATCAGCAGCGAGCCTCCATAGCCTATGGCTATGCCTATAAGCCCGCCAAGCCCGGACAGCACTGCGGCCTCCACCAAAAACTGCGTTACTATAACGCGCCTCTGGGCCCCTATCGCTTTCTTGATACCTATCTCCCGCGTGCGCTCGGTAACGGTGACGAGCATGATGTTCATAATGCCTATTCCGCCGACAAGCAGAGAGATGCACGCCACTCCTGCAAGGATGAGTGACAGGCTTGTTGTTTCGTCCTCGGAGGCGTTCATCTCGTCGTTGCCGTTTTCCACGCTGTACTCACTTGTGTTGCTGTCCAGGTTTTCGGAGAGCCAGCCCTCTATCCGGCTCATTGCCTCCTCCATATCGTCCGAGGTTTCCACCTTTATTGTGAAATCAGTTACGATGGCCGTGCTCAGTATCGAGCGGTTCAGCGTGTATGGCACAACTATGGCGTCGTCCATGCTGTCCTCCGCCGTGCCGTCCTTGGCATAGTAGACGCCTACTACAGTGAGCGGATAGCCGTTATACGTTATCGTCTCCCCTATCGGATCTATATAGCCGAAGAGGCTCTCTGCCACATACGCCCCTATTACACATACCATGGAGCGGTTGTCCATATCGAGTCCGGCCAGGTCGCGCCCGTCTGAGAGCGTATAGTTGTTGCACGCCGACCACTGCTCGTTGCCGAAGTAGATCACGGCGCTGTCGTTTGTGTTCCCTCCGTAGCGCAGCGTGCCGCTCTGCTCTATATCCGGCGTGACGCCTGCGGCTATGTCGCCCATTTCGCCCGTCACGTAGTCGATAAGCTCATCGGTGATATCCAGCGTGTTCGTACGGTCGTACTGCGTCACGGTGACATAGACCTTGTTGACTCCGAGCTTTTCGTAGTAAGCCTCCATGTCCGCGTTCATTCCAGTGACCACTGTTACAAGTATAAGCACCGCACCCACGCCGATGAGTATGCCGAGCATGGTCAAAAATGAGCGGGCCTTCTTGTCCGTTATGCTCTCAAGGGCCATTTTCAGCTCTTCCAAGCTCCCGCCTCCTCACATATTTTCGTTCAGCGCCCTGGCCTCATCTGGTGTATTCGGGCTGTCGGAAACTATCCTGCCGTCTATGAGGCGCACGATGCGCTTGGCCTTGGCGGCAATGCCGTTATCGTGGGTGATAAGTATCACCGTCGTCCCCTGGGCGTTTAACCCGCGCAGTATGCCGAGTACCTGCGCACCTGTTTTGGAGTCAAGCGCGCCGGTCGGCTCGTCGGCCATTATTATCGGCGAGCGGGTCGCTATGGCGCGGGCGATTGCCACGCGCTGCTGCTGGCCGCCGGAAAGTTGCGTTGGGCGGCTCTCTGCTTTCTGCGCTATATCCACCTGCCCGAGCGCGTCCATGGCGCGCTGCTGGCGCTCGGCGAGCGGCACTCCCTGATAGAGCATCGGAAGGGCCACGTTCTGCCAGACGTTGAGCGATGGTATCAGGTTGTATCCCTGAAAGATAAAGCCTATCTTCACGCTCCGTATATGCGCAAGCTCCCTTTCTGAGCGCTCCTTGACCGGTATGCCGTCGAGCAGGTACTCTCCGTAGGTCGGTACGTCGAGGCAGCCGAGTATGTTCATCATCGTGCTCTTGCCGGAGCCGGACGTTCCGACAATGGCCACGAACTCGCCGTAGTCTACGCTCAGATCCACTCCGTCGAGCGCACGGACCTCGTTTTCCTCGCCCTCGGAGTATATCTTCTTCAAACCGTGTATTTCAATGAGCATATCAGCCTCCCGGCATGCCGCCGAAGCCGCCTCCCATGCCGCCTCCGCCGCCGAAGTCCGGCATGCTGCCGCCTCCGAAGTCGAAGCCGCCCGTACCTCCGCCGGTATCCGTATCGCCGCCCGAGCTGGTCTCGTCGCCGCCGCTTGGCGCCGACTGCTGGTAGCGCAGGAACACAACGTCGCCCTCCGCGGCTCCGCTCGTGATTACAACATAATCCTCGTTTGAAGAGCCCGTCTCCACCGGGACGGCGTAGAAGCCGTCGGGATATTCTTCATCCACTTCTATGGTTTCCTCGGGCTCCGAACCGGCCTGAACTATGAGATAGTATCCGTCATCGTAAGAGCGCAGCGCGGAAACCGGGCAAGCAGGCCTTCAGTTGCGCCGCCGACGTCCACGTAGTAGGATACGTTCACTCCGGCAGACAGCTCTCCGTCCGAATAGATGGTTATTTCGCCCGCAAAGGTGGCGACGCCGTTGGAGTTTGACGCCTCAAGGCTGATATACGTTATTTCTGCCTCATAGACCTCCGTCTCGCTTGAAGTCTCCCTGTATACGGTGACGCTCATGCCCTCACTGAGCTGATCCACATCCAGCTCGTCGAAGTTTACGCTTATCGTCATGCTGGTCAGGTCGTAAATGACCACGCTGCCGGTCACCGTGCCGTCGCGCATTTCCGTGTAATCGGCCGTTATTACCCGGCCGCTTATCTCGGCGTAGCGGCTGTAATCCCCACGGCTCTCCTCGGCGTCGGCTATGTCCTCGTTCAGCTCCTCTATAAGCGATTCATACGTCTCTATCTGGTTTTCAAGGCTTTCGATCTGCGTTTCATAGCTGTCGCTGTCTATTGTGAACAGAGTGGCGCCGGAGCTTACGTTCTCATAGTCCGTCACATACACGGCGGAAACCGTTCCGGTCGCTTCACTGATTATTGTCCTCTTATTGGCGTATTCCAGCGTGCCGTCTCCCTCCGCGGGGTATATCGGGCTCCCATCGCTCCCGGTCAGATACGCCTCTGCGGCTGCTCCGTCCTCAAGGGACGCGGGGGGCGACTCCACACGCACGGTGACGGCGAAGCACTCAAGGCCCGTAGAGGTCGTATAGCTCACATAGCTTATGTCCGTAACCGTGCCCGTGAGCGACAGCGCACTGTCCGGTACGGATACGGAGGCCTCCATGCCCTCGTATATCTCGGATTCGTATATGTAGCTGAAATACTGCGTTATCTCCATTGCGCTTGTGTCAGCTATATAAGCCAGCGTCATGCCGTTGGACACGCTGTCGCCGGCCTCGACCGCGATTTCGGTAACGCGGCCGGAAAACGGAGCCGTTACGGTGAGCCCTGCAAGCCCCTCCTGCGCCTCCGCAAGGCTCTCGCGGGCCTCGTCTATCTCAATCTCGTATTCGAGTATCTCATACTCATACTCAGCTATAAGCTCGTCAACCTCGCTGTCGTCCTGCTCGAAAAGCAGGTCGCCCGCCTCCACCGTATCCCCCGCCTCGACGTACCAGCCGGTCACATCGGCCTCGCTGGAAGGCAGCGAGTATGTAACCGAATCCGCCTGGGTGGTTGTGCCCGTGCCGCTTATCTCCTGAGAGAGCGAGCCGTAGGTTATTTCCCCCGTCACGGCGGTCTGCTCCTCGCCGGAAAACAAATCCACAATGAAATACGCTCCGGCCGCAAGCACCGCGGCGCCGGCCGCGAGCAGTATTGCCTTTTTCCTGCTCAGTTTTTTCTTCTTTTTCCCGGAGGGGCTGTCTTTTTTCTCCCCGCCTTTTCGCCCGGGCAGGTGCAGCGCCGCAGCTTTTGAGGCTATTTTTTGCCTCACCGACGCAAATTTCCCGCTTTTTTCCCCGGACGGCGCCGCCTGGGCCCTGTCTTCAATATCCGTCATGCCTGTCCTCCCATATTGATGCGCGCTCTGCGCCGCTCAAGGTAGCTGCCGAAATCAGGCAGGCGCAGGTCCGTATTTGCCAGCGCCACCGCCACATTTGTGTAGTATGTGACCGCCTCCGCGGTCATGTGCGCGCCTATAAGGGCGCATAACACATGGTCATGCACATCGAGGCCGTCCGGGAATACGCGCATCACGCTCTCGCAGACGCGCGGCACGCCCGACCAGTCGTCGGAAAGGCGCATCAGCTCGAAAACAAGCCTGAGCAGAGCGCGGAACATGGCGTCGTATTTTTCTCTGAGCAGCTCCGCGTAGGCCGACTTCTCCGAATACTGCAGATAGCGCCCGCCGAAAAGCCCGATGGCCCGCAGGCAGGCCGAGAGCCGCTCCTCCGCTCCGAGGGTGCTGTCCGCCGCCCGCCTGTACAGGCCGTCCGCCTCCCTCGCGTCGATAACCGGCTCAAGGTCGCCGTTTATCCAGTACTTCCCGTTTCCATATAGCAGCAGCCCGTTCCGCTTGTCGCCGAGCCCTACCCGGTCAAGTATTGCCCTTGCCCGGCGCAGGCGTACGCGAAGGGTATTGTCGATATTGTTTTCGCTCCCGGCAAAAATAAGCTCGCGCGTCAGCTCCTCAACGTCTACCGTCCGGCTGTAGTTGGCGCACATGTACTTCAGCAGCTTCCATGACTGGCTCTCGCGCCCGGCCATCGGCTCGCCGACGCAAAGGCTGCCCCGGCTCACTGAAAAGGTACCCAAAAGGCTGATTCTGACAGTTTGTTTTTCGCCCATGCTTTCACCCCTAAAAATAGGCATGGAGAGAGCGTGGCGGGGTTTTTCCCCACCACACTCTCCCCAGTGTGGTTAAATGCTTATTTCTTTGTTCCCGGAATTCATCCGGCCGGCCCGTTTATTCGTCAAATATTCCGCTCTGCCCGACGATGTACAGCGTCTCGACATAGCCGTCGTCGTCAAGCACGGCGTAGACGTCGATGGGTCCGCTGAACTCGCCCTTGTAGTTCCTGACGAGCCCGGAGGCGTTGACCTCGTCGTAGTCGGCCGCGTCCGGATCGATGACATAGATGCTGTAGCTGTCCGCCAGGGCATACACGCCGCCCAGGCCGAGCGTGAGGACGCCGTCGCTGTAGGTTATGTCCGGATTCATTGTGGAGGTCCAGCTCTGGTACATGTAGTCGTCCGTGTTGCCGGTCACCTCGGTGTACTCGTCGATATAGCCGTTTTCATCATAGCCGATATCGTAATACAGTCCGACATCCATCTTGGTGTCGGTCACGTTCACCGTGGTATCCTCGCCGTTCAGGAAGGCGTAGTAGTAGGAGTAATAGGTGTTGTCATCGCTGTCGACGTTGACTCCGTAGTAATCGTAGTAGACGAACACGCTGTCGGAGCTCGTTCCGCCGCCTCCGCTGACGCTCGCATCTTCTTCGTCGACGAAGATGATGACGGCAATGGAGTAGTCGTTGTCGTTGCGCACGGCGGACACGGTGATGCCGTTGGTTTCATCGCTGATGTTCGGGACGTCGTTGTAGCCGGTGTAGACATCGTAGTCGCCGTCGCTGTAGTAGACTATGAACGTGGTGGAGCTTGTACCGGTAAAGGCGCCGGCAACAGATGTGCCGTTATACAGGTACCTGGCAGAGCCGTTTACTATATGGAATGTTTTGCCGGAGCGCTCGACGCTGTCCTCTGCCTCGGTCAGGGTATAGCGGCCGGAGCTGTTCACCGTGTAGCTGTACCAGCCGCTGATGTCGGTGTCGTCATAGTTGCCGGTAGAATCATCGGCCTTGGTGAAGGTGCTGCCGCGCAGGTCAATCTCGTCGTAGGTGCCGTCCGAGAAGAACACGGCGCCGACATAGCCGCTGGAGGACAGGTTGCCGCTCCTCGCAGCCTCAATCAGATAGAGGTAGTTCGAGCTGCTGGAGACGTCGCTGGTGCCGAGGACATAGCCGTAATTGTCGAGGATGAGGGTAATGTCGCTGTTGATGTCAAAGCCGCCCGTCTCAAACTCGCCGGTGCTGTCGTCGACAACCTCGTCAATGTTGCGGGCGTAGTAATAGCGTGTGCCGCCGACAACGACGGAGGAGCCCTCGGTGTAACCGGTGACCTCGCCGCTTACGACGCTCGCCGGCTCGGCGCTGGCGACCTCGCCGCCGTCAAAGGTCAGCAGGATATAGTCGCCCTCTATGTAGCCGTCGATGTCGAAGTCCTCGTCCTCAAGGGTCACTTCCGTGCCGGTCGTGGGCTGATCGACGGTGTAGTTGTAGAAGTAGTCGACGTCGATGGAGCCGCTGTCCTCGTCGTAGTCCTCAGCTGCAATGCCGAGATAGGTGTTGATGAAGATGAGGTATACGTCGCCGGAATCGGTCAGATAAACCTCGGTCTGCACGCCGTAGCCGGAGAGGTAATCCGTGCCGTCGGCGTTGTACGCATAGCCGGAACTGCTGCGCTGGATGAACTTTATCACCTGGTCGGGGTCGACCACGGCGCTGGTGCCGACGGTGTAATCTCCGGTGCTGTCAACGCCGTAGGGCTCGCCGTCCACGAAGACGTGGAGCTCGCCGTCCTCATCGTCGCTGTTGGTGATGTCGCTGTAGACGCTCGAGCCTATCAGGCTGTAGATTGTGCCCTTGGTGACGTAGGAGTCATAAGTTTCGAGCAGGCTGTCGGAATCGATGCCGCTGTAGATTATGTCCCCGTCAAGCTCCCAGGTATAGGTGGCGGGCCTGCCGTACTCGCCGTCGGCGTCGGTAATGAGCTCGAGGCCGGTGAAATAGCGCTCGGCAAACTGCATGTCGCCGTCAAGCTCAATGTTCCCGTCGGAAGAGCTGTCGTTTTCGACCCTTGTGGCGGAGGAGCCGGAAATGATGATGCTGGTATCGCCGGAGTCGATCTGTATATTGCCGGAGGGATAGTAGACGACGTCCGCCTTCAGGGTATTGAGGGCCATCAGGGCGGCGGTGTCGCGGTCGGCGCTGCCGGAGTAATAGGACACGTCCTCAAAGATACCCGCGTTTACCGCGTAGGTCGTTGTGTTGATGGCCCAGCTCGAGCCGGTGAAGCCCTCGCTCTCCGAGTCATAGCCCAGCGCGCAGAGAAGCATCTTGGCAAACTGGTAGCACGTCAGCTCGTCCTCGGGGCCGAAGGTGCCGTCGCCGTAGCCGTCGATGATCCCCTCGGACATGCAGTAGGCTATATAGCCCGCGGACCAGCGGTTTGCATCGACGTCCGCAAAGGGGGCGGAGCCGGCGCTGAGCTGTTCCGCGTTGTCGCCGAGCAGCATCCGGGCGATGATCGCCGCGGCCTGCTCCCTGGTGAGAACAGTGTCCGGCTGGAAGGAGCCGTCGTCGTAGCCCTCGACCACGCCGAGCTCCGTGAGCACTGCCGCGGCCTCTTCGTTGGTTATTTCGCTCTGGTCGGTGAAATCCGCGCCCGCTGAGATGTTGAACACGCTCAGGACCATCGCGAAGACCAGGACAAGGCCAAGGGCTTTTCTGCAAGTCTTCATTTTGGATATTACCTCCTTGTTTTCTACCGCGCAGTGCGCGGCCGGTATATTTTAGTGGGCCTGCGCCCGACACCGGCTGTTTTGAAATGTATGCCTGTTCCCTGTATTCCGGCGGCGCGCTTAAGGCTACTCACGCGCCGCCTCTGAGAACTCTCAAGAACCCGCACCCGGCTTAAAGGCACGGGACCCTGACATGTGATTGAGGGGGGCTTGAAATATTACAGCTCGCAGTGTATACTTGACACAAGCTCAACAGCGCCCCTGTACAGGCTTCGCAAAATAAGGATTTTGCGAAGCTTTTTCCATGCCCGCGCCGGGCCTGATAAACTAAAGGCCGCGCGGACCCTGTCATGTCCGCGCGGCCAGGCAGAAAATACGCTTGTGGGAAAGCATTTATGCGCCGCAGTCGGGCGTGGCGTGCCCTGAACGGCCCGACAGCCGTTCAACGAGCTCGCGCTTGGCCGGGACGGAGGGATGCACATAAATATTGAGCGTCACGCCCACGTCAGCGTGGCCGAGTATCTCGCTCAGGGTTTTTGTGTCACAGCCCAGGCTTATGCAGCTTGTGGCGAAAGTGTGGCGCAGGGTGTGGAAGTTCACCTGCCGCAGTCCCGCCGCGCGCAGCATGGAGTGGAACCGGTTCTGATAGGTACGGGGCTCAATGCAGCGCTCCGCGCTGCCCGTAAGGATAAGAGCAGCGTCGTCGCCGCGGAAGGGCCTCATAACATCGAGCAGGAAGGCCGGCAGCGGCACAAAGCGGTTGGCGCTGCGGCTCTTCGGTGTATCGAACATCAGCCTTGTACGCCCTTCTCCCCCGCCTCCTCCGGGTATGCTCACCCGCTGCACCGTCCTGCGCACTCTAAGCGCGCTGTCTGCGAATGAAACGTCTCCCCATTTCATGGCGCAGATCTCGCCGAGACGCAGCCCGGTGTAAAGGCAGATGAGCACCCCGAGAGTGCTTTCGTCCATGTTGGCCAGCAGCCATTTTTCCAGCCGTTCCTGTTCCGAAAGCGTGAGCGGGTCGATTTCGTGCCGCGCTGCGCCTGAGCGGCCGCGCTCCTGCCGGTAGACAACGGCGCTCAGGCCGTTTCCTCTGGCGTAGTCAAGTATCGAGCATATCACCGTGCTGATACTGTGCATCCGGCTAAGCGACAGCTCCGCGCGGCCCGGCGGATGCTCGGCTGCACGCAGCAGCTGCCGTATGTCCGAAGCCGTCACCCGGCTCACCGGTTTTGAACGCAGCTCTTCCGGAATGTATTTCGCGGCAATGGCGGAATATGCCGACAGAGTAGAGAATTTGACTCCCGAACTCATGCTCTCCAGCCACTCGTCGGCTATCTGGCCGAGCGTAGGAGAAGGCCTGTCGTTCCGCTGCAAGGGCTGAGCAGAAAGAATTTGCATATTTCCTCCCTTCTGGCGCTCCCTGTCAAACGCTTACCGCAACTACCGTCTTTCATCTCGGATCGCACATAATAATACAGTTTACATTGAATATTACTGTTTTATTACAAAATGCTCCCGGCATTGACGAAGCTGTTCTCCGATGTTATAATGCCTTCGAAATGAATGCTTCTCCGTCGCAAAATCCTTATTTTGCGACATTTTCTCATATAAATCGCTCCTATCCAGAACTTGTGGCCAGAATAACACCCGAAGTTGAAACCAAGCTGAAAACTGATTGAATATTCTATGAACATACTTTGTATTTTTTGTGGACGTTCTTTGTGTTTACAGAAGGATAAAGGACCCGGGCCGGTCAAAAACCGGCCCGGGTCCTGCATTTCCAGTTCCCTGCTGTATTCTGATGTCAATCCCGGATATTTAACCCGCCCGACGCCCCGGCGAGCTTTTCCCCATTTTCCATGCCATCCGGCCGAAGCGCCTCACGGCACCCGGGCCCCCTCCTCATAGAGTGGCGTGTCCGAATCGAACGGCTGCGGACGGTATGTAATCGAGCCTATCCTCGGCTTCGGGACTCCGAACTTCGGGTTGTAGCCGAACAGGTTTACATAATTCATCAAATCGTCCTTTTCCCGGGACATGGCCTCCAACAGCTCCGCCGCCGCGGCAGCGTCGTCGACCGCCCGGTGCGTGTTCTGCCCGGCGAGGCCATATGCCTCGACCGCGTTCTCGAGCTTGTGCGGATACGGCCGCCTGTCGCGGTAAACGGTGAGCGCGTCGAGGAACTTCAGCCCCCGCAGCGCGCCCTCCATGCCCGCCTCCTTCAGCAGGTAATATATGAAGCAGAGGTCGAACTGCGCGTTGTAGGCCGCCAACAGCGTCCCGGGGCCGGAGAGCATCCCCGCCAGCCGCTCCGCCGCCTCCGCGGATTTCACGCCCTCGTGCGCGAGCAGCTCGTCCGTGATGCCGGTCAGCCTGACGATGAACGGGGGCACCCGCCGCCCCTCGGGCAGGGAGACGAACAAATCGAAGCTCTCCTCCTCGCCGGAGCGGCCGTACGCAATCGCGGCCAGCTCTATCACCCGCTCGCGCGCGGGGTCAATGCCCGTTGTCTCGGTGTCTATCACCACGAGCCTCTCAAAATTCTGCCAAATCCACTCGGACATCTGCCGTTTCCTCCGTTTTCTGTCTTGCTGTTTTCCACATTATACCCTTTGGCTCGCCGCCAACGCAATATAAAAGTGCCGCGGGTTGGGCGCTTTTACATATTGGGGTGAATTCGGCCGGCGAGTGGGATTTTTTCCGAAAGGCGCACTGCCCGTTTGCAAATTTCCCCCTTCCCTGCTACAATGATTTAAGGAGGCGAGGCTTATGAGCGAGCTGCTTGAAAAACTGAATCCCGCCCAGCGCGAGGCCGTGCAGACGACCGAGGGCATGGTGCGCGTCATAGCCGGAGCAGGCTCCGGCAAAACGAGGGCGCTCACGGCGCGCTTCGCCTACCTTGTGAACGAAATGGGCATACTGCCGGGGAACATACTATGCGTCACCTTCTCAAACAAGTCCGCGAACGAGATGCGCGCACGCATACACAACCTCATCGGCGACAACGACACAGCGTACATCAACACGTTCCACGGCTTCTGCGTATCCGTCCTGCAGGAGGACAGCCACGCCGTGCAGTACCCGAAGAGCTTCCTCGTGATAGACAACTCGGACATAGACGCCATGCTGCGCACGATTTACGAGGAGCGCGGCCTCACGCTGCGCGACATGACCTTCAGCAGCGCGCGGGACATGATAGAAATCCTGAAGCTGAAGGAGCGCCCGGACTATTACCTCGACATGCTCGAGATGTCGCCCGACGTGCTCTATCAGAAGTACATGGACGCCGCGAGCCCGAAGGACATAATCTTCTACGGCTATCTGTATCAGGAAAAGCGCTGCTTCGCGCTCGATTACAACGACCTGCTCGTCTTCACGCTGCACATCTTCCGGGAGAACGAGGAAATACGCCTGAAGTGGCAGCAGCGGCTTGAATATATAATGATAGACGAGTTCCAGGACATCGACGACATACAGTATCGCCTGATGGAGGTACTCTGCGCCTATCACGGCAACCTCTTCGTCGTCGGCGACCCGGACCAGACGATATACACCTGGCGCGGCGCAAACGTGCGCTTCCTGCTCGACTTCGATAAGAAGTTTGAAAACGTGCGCACCATAATGATGATGGAAAACTACCGCTCCACGCCCGAAATCCTCGCCGCTGCCAACTCGCTCATCTCCAGGAACGCGCAGCGCATTGAAAAGTCGCTGATTCCAACCCTGCCACACGGGCCGCGCGTCGCCTGCCACTGGGCAAAGGACTCCGCCGCCGAGGCCGAGTGGATAGTCACAAAAATCGCCGAATTGCGCTCCGGCGGGACGGCGCTGCGGGACATCTGTATCCTCTATCGCGCGCACTATGTCACGCGGGAGCTCGAGGAAGCCCTGCTGACCGCGGAAATCCCCTATACGATATACAGCGGCGCGCAGTTTTTCTCCCGCGCCGAGGTGAAGGACGCGCTGTGCTACCTCCGCATGGCAGCGTACCAGGACGATCTCTCCTTCCTGCGCATAGCAAACGTCCCCAAGCGCAACCTCGGCGAGCGGCGGATGAAGTTCCTGAAGGACTGCGCCGCGGAAAACGGCTGTACGCTCTATCAGGCCCTGAAGCGCACGGTCGATGACCCAATTTTCCGCGGCACAAAGGCGCGGCAGTTCATCTCGCTCATAGAGCTCTACTCGTCCGGCAGCTCAGGCCGGCAGATATCCGAGCTGCTCAGCGCCCTGCTCAGCGACAGCGGCTATGAGGAGATGCTCCGCACCGAGGGCAGCCAGTCCCGGCTCGACAACCTTGCGGAGCTGAAGCAGTCGATACACGAATATGAGATCTCCTGCGGCGAGGAGAGCACGCTCGAGCACTATCTGGCCCATGTGGCGCTTTTTACGAACAGCGACATGGCCGCCTCGGGCGACAAGGTGAAGCTCATGACCGTCCACGCCGCCAAGGGCCTCGAGTTCCCGTATGTGTTCCTCTGCGCGATGAACGAGGGCGTTTTCCCCTCACGGAAGGTGCGCACACTGCCCGGGATGGAGGAGGAGCGGCGGCTCGCCTTTGTGGCGATGACCCGCGCGCAGCGCGCGCTGTTCCTCACTGAGGCCGGCGGCCGGGCGCTGGACGGCGCGCCGCGCTATCCCTCGCGCTTCATCCTCGACATCGACCAGGAGCTGCTCGAATACACCGCGCCCCCGCAGGAGGGGCTGATAAAGGAGGCGCGGGAGTATGTGTCGCACGCCGCCGCGCGCCTTGCCGAGGAGGACGAAAACCCCGCCTTTGCCGAGGGCGACCGCGTGCGCCACAGCGTCTTTGGCGACGGTACGGTGCGCTCAATAGACTACGGCCGGCGGGCCTACCTCGTGGAATTCGACCGCGTGAAAACCCCGCGCGCGATAGCGTTCCGGGCAAAGCTCCTGCCGCTGCAATAAAAAAAACCGGCCGCTCCCATGTGGGAACGGCCGGGCCTTTATTGAGCCGGTTTATTAGGACAGGGCCCCGATGAGCCTCCACCAGGGCAGATACAGCCCGAAAATTGCAGTGAGCAGCAGCAGGGTAAGCGGTATTCCAAATTTCAGGACATGCTTCGAGGAGAAGTAGTTCATCGAAGTTCCCATCATGAGCCCCACTGAGTGGAATGGGAACAGCCACTGGGCCGCAGATGCTACATACACCACAAACATAATCACCGCGGACGGGAGCATGCCCTCACACATATAGATTATGCTCGGAATCACCACCGACACCGTGGTCGTATTGCTGCCCAGAAGCATGTGCATGCAGACAGTTATCAGGACCATAGCAAGCACAGTGTAGTTAGTCGACCCGCTGCCTATAAGCACGCGGAGCCTGGAGAATATCAGCTCCGCCGTGCCGTTTTCGGACATGACGCCTCCAATGCACATCGCCGCGGTAAGGAATATGAGCATCGGCACGTCTATGGCCTTCAAATCCGTAAGCCTGAGCACCCCGGCGGCATACATAAGCACTATGCTGCAGAGCGTCACGGCCCAGCTCGGTATCCCGTGCAGCGACTCAGTAAGCCACAGCACCACCGTCGCGGCCACAATGAGCAGCACGACTATGTCCCTGCTGCTCGCGGGGCTTTTTTTCTTTTCCTCCGTGCGCAGCGTCAGCTTGCGGCCCTTCATTTCCTTTTTGAAAACCACGGCAAACAGCAGAACAATAACTGCTGTGTACACAAGCGACGGCAGCGCCATGTACTTGATCCATCCGCCGTCCGTCATCTCAACGCCGGCCACGGCCGCCGAAGTTGTGTTGAGTATTATGTCCGCCTTCATCGTAAGCATATTTACGAAGATATACATGACGAACACACCGAAAATAACGACCGCTTTCACGTCGCTGTCCGCATCCGTCTTGTCCAGATATCCCTTTACTATGCCGGAAATGATTATCAGCCGAGCAAGGGGCTGCGGGATGGCGTAGATTGTAGCGGCGAGCATCAGCGCCCCCAGCAACACCGCCTTTAGCGGTGTGCCTGCCACTTTTGTGAGCAGAGGCTCCAGATATCGCTCGGCGAGCCCCGAATTTGCAACTCCGCGCGAAAACAGGTATGTAAGAACTATGAGCAGGAATGTGCTCGAGAGCGGGAAGGAAAACACCGTTTTGACCTCGGCGCCCGAAAAGCACAGGAAGCCAATAATAAGCACACATGAGGACAGCGTTTTTCCAACTATGCCCGTACACCACCAGATTATAACGAGCAAAAGCAGTGAAACGGTAAGCGTCTGGCTCCAGTCCATGCCGAACGGCCGGAGCAGCATGACAGCAACTGGCAGGGCTGCGGAGAGGAGTATATACACTATTTTCTGCGATATTTTATTGCGTGCGCTTTTTTCACGCATTTTAACAGAATCCATGTGCTGTCGACCTTCAACATCTGTAAATAAAGTTTGATTTCAAGAAAACATTTTCTTGTCTGCGGCTACCTGCTGTGCTAAAATAGCTTATGACAATACTTGTACAGGGGGCGGAGCCTGTCATGGAGAAAAGCACGATTAAAGACGTCGCCGCTCTTGCCGGCGTATCGATCGCCACAGTCTCAAGAGTGGTACACGGCCAGGAAAATGTGGCGGCAGAATACGTCCAAAGGGTGCGCGAAGCGATGGCCCAGCTAAACTGGCGTCCCAACACGACGGCCCAGAAGCTGCGCAGCGTTAAAAGCCGCACTATAGGCGTTATCCTCCCGAACACCACCGACCCCTTTTTCGGCTCGATAGCGGACAGTATAATATGCAACTGCGCGGCCCAGTCCCTGAACGTCATCACGCTTATCTCCCGCAAGGGGGAAGTATACGACGAGGTGACGCAGTTCCGGCGTCTGTCCGAGGCCGGAGTCGACGGGGCAATATACTGCTCAATAAGCAAGCCGGACTCCGAGGCGTTCGAACGCTACTGTGCTAATATTCCTGTTGTTGTCTGTTCGAGGCACGACCTGTTCAAAGGCCGCACACACGTGTATTTCAACCATCAGAAGGGCGGATACCTCGCAACGAAGCACCTTCTGGAAATGGGCCACCGCAGGATCGCGCTGATCGTCGGCGTTTTCGGCAACAACTTCAAGTGCGCGGAGGACCTTCAGCCCTACCTCGACCAGCCTCTGCTTGCCGGCCCCTACTCGGGCATAGACAAGTACATCGGCGCGAGGCGGGCGCTGGACGAATTCGGCGTAAGCTTTGACCCCGAACTGCTCGAATTCATCGACCTCGGCAACGCCTACGAGGATGGATACTCCGCCATGCAGCGCCTTTTTTCAAAAACCACCGACATAGACGCCGTGGTCTGCTCAAACGACCTCTCGGCAAACGGGGCAATACGCATGCTCACCCAGCAGCGCGTAAACGTTCCCGAGGATGTCTCCGTCATGGGCTACGACAACGGCATAATGGCCACCTGTACCCGCCCGCAGCTCAGTACAGTTGTCCAGGACACCGAGAAGCTCGGCGCCGAATGCGTCAGGTGCATGAAGAAGCTGCTGAATAACGAGCCCTGTGAGGACGTTGAAATAGACGTACAGCTCATCATCCGCCAGTCAAGCTGCCGCAGGAAGGCCGCAAATTCCGATATCAGGCACTGACCATGTCTGCACCCAGGCCCTCCATGACTTCAAAGAAGGTCGGGAAGGACACCGCCGCGCATTCACTGCCCGTAACTGTCATCTCGCCCTCTGCGAACATGCCGCAGACTATCATGGCCATTGCCACGCGGTGGTCGCCGAAGCTGCTCACAGTGGCTCCGGTCAGCTTTTTGCCGCCGTGGACTATCATGTAATCGCTGCCCACTTCGACTGAGGCGCCCACTTTGGTGAGTTCGCTTGCCATAACGGCGACTCGGTCCGTCTCCTTCATTCGGACATGCCCGAGGCCTGTAAAGGTCGTGTCGCCCTCCGCGAATGCCGCCGCAACGCTCAGCGCCGGAAGCGAATCGGGTATGTCGCTCAGGTCTATGCGCATCCCGCTGTGCAGGGCCTTGCCGCCCTTTACGATTATGCGGCCGTTCGCCGGGTCCTTTACTATGTCCGCGCCCATCATGATAAGGTGGTCGATGACCGCTTTGTCGCCCTGGCTGTCCTCGAAATTCACTCCGCTTATGGTTATCTCCGAGTCAGTAACAATCCCCGCCACCAGCGGGAATGCCACGCTGGACCAGTCACTGGAAATATGGCTTTCCGTTGCGGTGTATTCCCTGCCTCCGGGTATGACAAAGCGCGTGTAGTCGCCGCTGTTCTCCTTGAGCTCAACGCCGTATTTGCTCATCCAGTCTATGCTCATCTGAAGATATGGCTTCTCCAGCGGGTCGGTGTTGATTATCACAGTGTCGTTTTCAAGCAGCGGAGCCGCCATCATCACGCTGGACACGAATTGCGAGAGGCAGTGGTTAAAGCGTACCTCCCCGCCCTTCATGCGGCCCCTTATTATCGCGGGGCAGGCGTTCACGCCCGGGCGCGAGGTGAAAGCGGTGCCTCCAAGCTGGTTTATGGCGTCCAGCACCGGCTGTATCGGCCGTCGGCGTATCTGCCCGTCACCGGTCAGGAACGTATAGCCGTCCACGAGGGCCGCGATCGACGCCGAAAAATAAGCGGTTGAGCCGGAATTGCCGCAGTCGACATAGTCGTCGGGCACTTTGAGCTCACTGCCGACGCCTTTCACAGTCCAGAGCCCGGGCCGGTCGTCCACCTCTGCGCCGAAGCAGCGCGCAACGCTCAGCGCGCTCTTGCAGTCGAGGCTCGGCAGCGGGTTGTGTATAACCGAGGTCCCTTTTGACATAAGTCCGAGCAGCACCGCCCTTATAGTGTGGCTCTTGGAGCCCGGAACCGGCGCATCACCGTGTAATTTACTTTTTTTGACAACTGTGTTCATGCTCTATCTCCTCATAAGCGCTCAGGGCAGGGTATTAAGAGCCTCAAACATCTTCTCAAGGCTCTCCGCCCCGTCTATATTCAGTATCATGTCGGCCAGGGCCTCTAATTGGGAGCCATCCGGGCCGGCTTCGTTTATGCTCAGGAATTTGGCACTGAGTTGTTCCGCGGTCGCTTCCGCCTGATGTCCCGCGGACTCATATCTCCCGGTCATGACGCGCCCGTCCTTTAGCTTCAGCGTGACTACGCTGTCGCGCCCTCCAAACGGGCCGCTCTCCGATGCCGGGATGGTTTTCACCGTTATTTTTTCCTTCAGCCTCAGATATTCCGGGTTCACAAGCGCCCCGGGCCTGAAAGCCTCCGGCCCGAGCCTGCCTTCAATAAGCATGACAGCCGCTGTGTAGGTAAGGCTCGTGCGCGCGGATATGGCGTTCAGCCGCTTTGTCAGCCGGTTCAGGTCGCAGGCATAGGGATATGTCTCTATCTGCACGGATTCGATATCCTCCGCGCTGAACCCGCCCGCGGCGCGCAGCGAGGCTATGGCCTCCATGGTCGCGTGGACGGAAAGGCAGCCGGAGTACTTTTTGAACTGAACGGCCCTTTCGTATTTGCCGTCCGCCGGCGTAATATCTCTGCCCTTTGTGGAGGAAAAAATGCCGCGAAGGGATTTTTCGGCGTCCAGCACGTCATCCGCGCCGGCAAAGCCCTCCTTAGCCATCTGCGCCGAAAGTACCCCGAGGTATGTCCCCCAGCCGGCATAGAGGTTTTTCACATCCGCGCCGTCGGTAAAGGCGCAGAAGGGGCAGACAGGAGACATGGAGAGGGCTATGGAGATTGCGTTTTCTATCTGCCCCTGCTCCAGCCCCATCAGCAGCCCGGCGGCTGCCGCGGCACTTGGGGCCGCTATCAGTCCCGGGCCGTAGAGCCCGAGCTCCCTGATCTTCTCTGTGGCCATCAGCCCAAGCCTGTTGCACAGGTCATAGCCGAAAAGTATGGCCTCCAACAGCTCTTGCGGCCGGCTGCAGTTTTTTTCCGCCGCGGCGAGCGCTGCCGGTATCACGCAGCAGCCGGGATGTACGGAGGCCCCTACGGACGTGGCGTCGTCAAGCTCCTGGGCCGAGGCCAGGGCGCTGCCGGCAAAGGCCGCGAGCGGCATTGAAAGCCTGAGCCCCGTACCAGGCACGGTGCATTCGCCGTGCGGGCTCATCTCCGCTATAAACGCGAGCTCTTTTTCGCAGTCACGGCGCGAGGCAAGCATGCAGCCCACGCTGTCGAGCAGGCAGAGTTTTGCATGCCCGGCCAGCTCCGGCCCGAGGCCGCTGCGCAGGCGGGCAAGGTGGAATGCGGTAATACTTTTGATGTACTCGTTCATACTTTCCTGCCTGTCAGTTCGAGGATGCGCTCGAAAGCGCCGCCGCTCTCAAATCCGGAGCGATAAAGCCGCTCCCATTCCGACTGCTCTTCTATGCTCAGCACGCCGTCAGTCAGGCTTTTGAATTTTGCCGCGAGCTCGTCCTTTGTGGCCGGCTTATCCGGCCCCCAGGGCGTGCCCTGCTGCACCCGGAACGTCCTTCCGTCCTTCAGCGTTAGCGTAAGCACTACTCCGAAAACCTCCGGGAACTTGGCCTGCAGCTCGTCGTCGACCCTCATGCTTATGCGGCCGATAAACTCCCTCAGCCCGGCGTCCATGCGCGCACTCTCCTCAAATTCCTCTATTCCGAGCTTCCCATAGTACGCCGCAGCGCCCACAGAATACGGGATGCTGTACTGGCAGGTCACTTTGGACTCATACCCGGTGCGCGTATCGTACATCATGGCAAACTCCGGCCCGCCGATGTCGACAGACTGGATGTCGTCGCGGCCGACGCCGTGCTCCCTCATGAGCCCAAGCAGCGCATGCACCGGCGCATGCAGCCAGCGGCAGCAGGGATACGGTTTGAAATACGCCAGCATTATGTGAAAACTTTTTCCCAGATCGCGCTGCGCCTCTTCAAGGTACTTTTCCTCCATCGGCGCAAGCCCCACGGCCCTTGCAAAGCCGTCCGGCGCCTCCATCACGTCCGCGTCGCCGCGCAACCCGAGCGCAGAAAGCCTCACTGCGTTGATGCCAAGGAAGTTCGGCCACCCGGAATAAAGCCCCTTGCCGCTCGCGCCGCCGGTTGCGGTGCTGTAGGTACCCACAGGGAACAGCCCGGCGAGGGACAGCGCCCCTGAGAGCACTTCAGGGCTTAGCTTCTGCCCCTTCGCATATCCCGCGGCCGCGCCGAACGCACCCATCATGCAGGGGAAATGTATGTGTTTTTTCAAAAGGCGCGGAGAAAACATCCGGCTTATCCTGCTGCCCACCTCATAGGCAGCCACAATGGCGGTTATCAGGTCGCGCCCGTTACCTCCGCTTTTCGCAACTGAGAGGAATGTTGCCGGAATGGACGCGCTGCCCCAGTGCCCGGACACGGATATGCCGTCGTCGAACTCGAGGTGATAACCCACGGTGCCCATGGCGAGCGCCGCCTCCGCCGTGCCGCAGCGGAGCCCTGTCCCCCAGATACCGCTCTCGTCCTTAGGATTTTCCGAAGCTATCCCGGCGGTAATTCCGGGCAACCCGTCGCGTTTTATGGCACCATAGTAACAGCCGGCAAAGTCAAAGAAGCAGTCGTTTGCTTTCTGTACTACCTCGGCCGGCAGGTCGTCGAACCTGAGGCCGCAGGCGAAATCAGAAAGGCGTTCAATAACAGTTTTTCTATTCTCAGCCATCTCAGTTGATTTCCTTTACCCTGTGGCAGGAGACGAAATGCCCCGGGCTTATCTCCTGCAGTTCGGGATTCACGCTGTGGCACTGCTCAGTTGCGTAAGGGCAGCGCGCGGCGAAGCGGCAGCCAGGCTTGGGCGCTATGGGCGACACGATCTCGCCCTTGAGGAGCTCGCGGTGCCTGTCTTTTTTCACTACAGGTTCCGGGATCGCTGCGAGAAGCGCCTTGGTGTAAGGGTGCAGTGGCCGGTCGAAGAGCTCGTCGGAGCCGCTCTTTTCCACGGCCTGTCCGAGGTACATGACCAGTATTTCATTGGAGATGTGCTTTACGACAGACAGGTCGTGCGTGATAAACATGTAGGTGTAGCCGTCCCTCTCCTGAAGGTCCTGCATCAGGTTCAGTATCTGCGCCTGAATGGAGACGTCAAGGGCAGAGACGGGCTCGTCGCAGACGATGAACTTCGGCTTGAGCGCCAGCGCCCTCGCGATTCCTATCCGCTGCCGCCTGCCGCCGTCCAGCTCGTGAGGATAGGACGTGGCAAAGCGCTCGGCCAGGCCCACGGTGTCCATGAGCTCCCTGATACGCTCGTCAAGCTCCTCGCGGCTTTTGCACAGCTTGTGTATTTTCAGCGGCTCGGCGATTATCTCGCTCACAGACATGCGCGGGTCGAGCGAGGCGTAGGGGTCCTGGAAAATCATCTGCATGCGGCTGTGCAGCTCATAGCTGCTCTTCATTTTTGTGATGTCCTCACCCTCGAAGGTTATGGTGCCGGCGGTGGGCTCAAGGAGCTTTATCACAACGCGCCCAAGGGTGGATTTGCCGCAGCCGGACTCGCCGACCACGCCGAGCGTCGTCCCGGTATCCACCGAAAAGCTGACGTCGTCCACCGCGTGGAGCATGCCGCGGGGCGTTTTGAAGTATTTTTTCAGGTGTTCAACTTTAAGCAGCTCAGGCATATTCAACCCTCCTTGCCGTTATCAAAAAGATGGCAGCGCACAAAGTGCCCGGGCGTTACCTCCACATTGGGCGGCTCCTTCACAGTGCACTTCTCGCACTTCTGGGGGCAGCGCGGATGGAAGGGGCAGCCCTCCGGCAGATTCGCCGGATCCGGCATAAGGCCGCTTATCGGGCTGAGCCGCTTCACCCTCGAATTCAGGCTCGGCAGCGAGCCGAAAAGGCCCTTTGTATACGGGTGGCACACGTTGTTGTAAATGTCCTCAAGCGTGCCGTATTCCAGTATCTGCCCGGCGTACATTATGGCCACCTTGTCGCATATCTCGGCCACGACGCCGAGGTCGTGGGTTATCAGCAGCATGGCCGTGCCGAATTTCTCCCTGAGCTCGCTCATCAGGGCAAGCACCTGGGCCTGTATGGTCACGTCCAGCGCCGTCGTAGGCTCGTCGGCTATGATAAGCTGCGGGTTGCAGGCCAGGGCTATGGCTATCACGACGCGCTGCTTCATCCCGCCGGAAAACTGGTGCGGATACTCGTTTATGCGCTCGGCCGGTATGCCGACAAGCTCGAGCATATCCGCCGCTTTTTTGTTGGCCTCCGCCCGGGAAACCTTGTCGTGCAGCCGTATTACCTCCGCGATCTGGTCGCCCACCGTGAGCACGGGGTTCAGTGAAGTCATCGGGTCCTGAAATATCATGGAGAAGTCGAAGCCGCGGTGATGCCGCATCTTTTTTTCGCTCTCCTTTATCAGGTCCGTGCCGTCGAATATGACTTCGCCGCCGACTATCTTCCCGGGAGGGTCGGGTATCAGTCGCATGATGCCGAGCGCGGTCGTGGTTTTGCCGGCTCCTGTCTCGCCGACCAGGCCGAGGGTCTCCCCGCGGGCAATGTCGAGATTTATGCCGTTCACGGCCTTTACCACACCGTCGTCGGTGAAGTAGTGTATCGTAAGGTCCCTTATTGAAAGCAGGTTTTCGTTGTTGCTCATACTGTACCTCGCTTACTTCTTCAGCTTCGGGTCGAGCGCGTCGCGCAGGCCGTCGCCGAACAGATTCAGGGCAAGCACCGTGACCATGATGGCAAGTCCGGGGAAAATGACCATGTATGGGTAGTCCCTCATGTATGTCCTGGCCTCAGAAAGCATGCTGCCCCACTCCGGGTCCGGCGGCGTCACGCCGAGGCCAAGGAAGCTGAGCGACGCGGCCAGGATTATCGCCGTGCCGATGCCGAGCGTGGCCTGGACAATTATAGGCGCGAGCACATTGGGGAACACGTGCCTCTTTATGATATGGAAGTTGTTCGCCCCGATGCAGTGCGCCGCTTCCACATACTCCTGGTCCTTGATGGTCAGCGTCGACGCCCTGACAACGCGCGCGAAGTTCGGTATCGAGCTTATAGCGACGGCTATCATCGCGTTGGTAAGGCCCGGGCCGAGCGCGCTGGCTATGGATATTGCGAGCACTATCCTCGGTATGGCCATGAGGATGTCGTTGAAGCGCATTATAATGGTGTCAACCGCTCCGCCGAAATACCCGGCGATTGCGCCGAGCACACAGCCGACGAAGGCCCCGCCGAGCAGGGATATGAAGCCTATCTGCAGGGAAATGCGCGCGCCGTATATCACGCGGCTGAGTATGTCGCGCCCGAAGTTGTCCGTTCCAAACAGGTGCTGGGCGGACGGCGTCTGGAATGTGGAGCTGTAATCCTGCTGGTCATAGGGATACGGCGCGATTACGTCCGCAAAAATCGCAAGCAGGAATATCAGCGCAAGGATAACAAGTCCGACTACGGCCAGCCGGTTTTTTCTCAGGCGCTTCCAGGTTTCCGAGGCCTGGCTGCGTTTTTTCTGTTTTTTTGCTGTCCCGGTCTTCATTCCTGCGCCTCCCCCGCCGCGGCTGAAGCGGCCACGGCCTTTTTCTTCTTGCTGCCGCGCATATACTGGGACTTAATGCGCGGGTCAACGAATGCGTACAGCACGTCGATAAACAGGTTCAGGAAGCTGAACATGATGGCAATCACCAGCACGCCGCCCTGGACGACCGGGAAGTCGCGCGCCTTGATCGAGTCCACCATGAGCTTGCCGAGCCCCGAGATGCCGAAAATCTGCTCGTTGACGACCGCCCCGCCGAGGGCGGTGGCAAACTGCACGCCGACAATGGTGATAATGGGAATGAGCGCGTTGCGAAGCGCATGCTTCGTTACGACCACCCACTCCGTCTGCCCCTTCGCGCGGGCGGTGCGGATGTAGTCCTGCCTTATGACCTCCAGCATGCTCGAGCGCGTGGTCCTCGCAAAGGTTGCGAGAGACACGGCGCTTATGCTTATCACAGGCATGATGTAATACTCCGGCCCGTACAGGCCCGAGGGAGGCAGCCAGCCGAGCTGCACGGAAAACAGCAGCATCAGCAGCAGTGCCAGCCAGAAGTTGGGCAGAGATATGCCGATAAGCGACACTATTCTGGATATACTGTCAATTATTGAGTATTGCCTGACCGCCGAGATGATGCCTATCGGCACGCCTATGACTATGGCGAACAGGCAGCTGAAAAATGCAAGCTTAATTGTGGCCGGCAATCGCTCCATTATGGCTGTTGACACCGGCTGCCTGGTTGAATATGAAGTGCCGAGGTCACCGTGGAGAAGGTCGCCAAGGTAATTGAAATACCTCGTGAAGAACGGGTCGTTAAGCCCCATATCCTCGCGCAGCGCTTCTACCTCCTCGTCAGTGGCCAGGTCGCCCAACATCATCCTGGCCGGGTCGCCGTCCGTGATGTACATCATGCTGAAGACGATGAACGTGACGCCGAGCAGCACCGGGATCATGACAAGCAGTCTTTTGAGAATGAATTTCAGCATTGTATTCTCGCTCCTGACAAAATGCTAATTGTTTTCCGCACGGCGGACCGACGGTCTGCATTTCCGCCTCAAAAAACGGAAGCGGCGCCGCCGCATTTGAGCGGATGCCGCTTCCGTCCGCTGACTGTTAAAAGCTGCCCGTCCCGGCTGACGGATCAGCCGAAGGCTTTACCCCCGGCCGGGCATGCTTTTCACTTCCGGATGTCCTCAGCCGACAGAAACAGTGGTGAGGTCGGGGATCTGGTTGGTCTCGAAGTTGAAGCCCTGGACATCGGCCGCCGCGCCGAAGGCGAACGTGGGATACGCCACGGGGACGGTGTATGTCATGCTGTACAGGTAATCCTGCAGCTCCTCATAGATTGCGACGCGCTCGGCCTCGTCATACGTGGCTGAGCCGGCATCCAGCAGGTCCTGAATGTGCTGGTCGTTATGGCGCAGGGAGATGGTGCGGTCGATGGGCCAGAGAATGAGCGCCGCAGACGGGTCGGAGATGGCCACGCTCGGGGTCAGGAGGGCGGCAGTGAGCTGCCCGCTGTTATTCATGTCAGTGAATGTGGCAAGGTCGACGATTTCGATATTAACGTCAACGCCTATTTCCGCCCACATGCTCTGCACAACCTGTGCAAAAGTCTGGTTAAGGTTAGTCTGATAGGTAGTGTAGGTGAAGGAGAAACCGTCAGGATATCCGGCCTCTGACAACAGTTCCTTGGCGAGCTCAACGTCATACTCGCGCGGGCCCTCAGGCTTGAAGCCGAGCATTGAAGAGGCGTAATAGCCTTCGGCCACCTCGGCTGTGCCCTCCCAGCAGACCTGGACGAGGGACTCAAGGTCAAGCGCATGCGCAAGAGCCTGGCGGACAAGGATATTGTTGAACGGCTCGATGGAGTTGTTGAACACCAGGGACGCCATGTTGTCTGTCCGTCCGGAAACAAGGACAAGGTCTGGGTTGGACTCGATGCGTGACCAGTCGGAGTAGGCCATGTCCACAGCGATGTCAACGCCGCCTGTTTCCAGCTCAATGGTCCTCGTAGAGGCCTCGACAATGATGCGGAATGTGCAGGTGTCGAAGGCAACAGGCTCACCCCAGTAGTCCTCGTTCTTTACGAACTCGATGCGGTCTCCGGAATACCAGTTTTCCACCTTCATCGGGCCGGTGCCGACAGGAGTGCGCGTGTAGGACGTCGGGTCGGCTTCATAAGCAGCCTTGCTGACTATGGCCGAGCGGATGGAGGACAGGACTTCAAGCGTGGCCGCATAGGCGTACTTGAGTTTGATATCGATAGTCTGCGGATCTATAACGGTGGTGTTGTCCGGGTCATACCAGGCAAAAATACTGCTGGAGAAAGAGCTCGCCGCCGCAGTGTCGAGCGTGAACTTTACGTCGTCGGCGGTGAGCTGGCTGCCGTCATGGAAATACACGTCGTCGCGCAGCACGACGTTAAGCGTGAGGTCATCGGTGAACTCCCACTCCGTTGCAAGCTCGGGAATATAATTGCCGTCAGCGTCCTTCGATATCAGCGTGTCGAAGATCAGCGTAGCCGCCATGAAGTTGTAGTACATGGAGTGGGCGTACGGGTCAAGGGACTGAGGCTCACCGGGAAGCGCAATAACAAGGTTCCCGCCCGTGACGGCGGGCGTCTCGCCGGAAGTAGCGGGGTCGGAGCTCTCTGCCGGGTCGGCAGCCGGCTCGGAACCGCAGGCCGCGAGCGCCAGCACCATGACGACCGCGAGCAGCAGCGCTACGGCGCGACCGAATCGTTTTTTCATTTTGTTTTCCTCCTGTTTCTCTGATTTTGTTAAAGAAAACGTTTACACATTTTCCATCTCCGAGACTGTCGACATTATAGCAAAGCACCGGCGTTTAATCAAGCACTGTCTTTGTATTTCGGCATATTATGCAAATTATCGGGCTTTATTTTGGCAGATATGCAATGTTCAAAATTGAGAAATCGTTTACTATAACTACCTTTTTTCATATTTTCCCGCCCTTCGCCAACCGATTTCGGTCATTTATATCCGCGTCGACGAAGGGCTGTCCTCCCACACAAATTCAGTTTTGCCCACTTGTGGAGTCCGGTTTTCGCCCTCTCAAGGCGTAAAAAAATCTCGGGACCAAAGTCCCGGGATTTATTTGCGTTCTGATTATGCCTCCGCGAACCTCATGAGCATAGCGGCGGCCTGCGCGCGGGTGATCAGGCCGTCGGCATTCCTGCCGTCGCTGATGCCGGAGAAAACTGCCCAATTCTGAGCCAGAGTCTTCCAGTTGTCGCCCGTGATGGTCTCGCCGTCGATGCGCGCGAGCACCGTCCAGAACATCGCGCGGGTCATCGTCGCATTTGATACAAAATTATGCCCGAGTGCTTCCCCAACGGCAATTGTTATATCGCTACTTATCGAGTGGCAATTGTCACACTGGACATAATATGTTGCCGGGCCGATACGTATCGCCGCTTATAGCAAGAACCTTAACTGTTACAGTTATGCCCGATATACTGGGCATATTCAAGACCTTTAGGCTGAAATATAATAGAAACCACAAGTGAGAAGGCGCTTTTGACTTGTGCAAAGGCGCCTATTTTTTATAATGTTCACTTGTCCTTCTGCAGAAGGACAACGGCGGAATGCAGCCGTGATAACATTTTGAGTTTATTCATGTAATTACAATTGTTGTCAATACGTGTCGGACATTTTGTTTATTTTTCACCCACCCTCCATCGCCTCGCGCAGCTTTTCCAGCGCGCGCTTTTCAATGCGGGATACATAGCTCCGCGAGATGCGGCAGCGCTCCGCGGTTTCCCGCTGCGTGAGCGGCGGCGAACCGTCCAGGCCGTAGCGGAGACGGATGATCCGCGCTTCGCGCTCGCTGAGCGCCGAGTCCACAAAATCGCGTACGCGGCGGCATTCCTCGCTATCGCCGATGCGCTCGGCCATGTCGTCGTCCTCGGCCAGGATGTCCATGAGCGAGAGCGAGTTGCCGTCCCCATCTACGTCGATGGACTCGGAGAGCGAGACGTCCCCCGCCGTCTTTTTCAGCGCGCGGAAGTGCATCAGGATCTCGTTTTCCGTGCATTTTGAGGCGTATGTGGCCAGCCGGACGCCCTTATCCGGGCGGTATGTGTTTATGCCCTTTATCAGGCCAATCGTGCCGATGGAAATCAGGTCGTCCGCATCCTCGCCCTGGGTGTAATACTTCTTGATTATGTGCGCCACAAGGCGCAGATTGTGCTCTATCAGCTTGTTTCTGGCCTCGATATCGCCGTTTTCCA
>LBJMR02800__coassemble_353_pt1 | contig 36624 bp, 40 predicted proteins | sample LBJMR02800__metabat2_low_PE_004 | metagenome-assembled genome bin LBJMR02800
TGGAGCCGGGAGGACTTTGCTTTTCTTGTGCGCTGCCTGAAAAACACGGCCCGCACCGGCGGACTGGTTTACGCCGCTTTCGTGGACGGCGCGCTGAAGGGCTTCACATCTGTAGAACCCGGCCTTTTCGGCGGGGAGAACAGGTATCTCGACCTCTCCAGCATACACGTCTCCGCCGACATGCGTGGAAAAGGCATCGGCGCGGTGCTTTTCCGGGAAGCAAAACTCTGGGCCGCGGCGCACGGCGCGAGGAAGCTCTATATCTCCTCGCATTCCGCCGTTGAGACCCAGGCGTTCTATGAAAAAATGGGCTGCGTCGAGGCGGCGGAATACGACAAGCGGCACACTGAGCGCGAGCCATTTGACTGCCAGCTTGAATGTGAGGTATAAATGAGCAGCGCCGCAATAAAGGCGGCGCTGCTCTTATTGCTCAGACGCGGCGCTTATTCAGGTATGCCGTCTGCGTACAGGGCGGAGATGTTTTTGAGTATTTCCACGCACTTGTCCATGCCTTCGACGGTTATATGCTCATACGGGCCGTGGAAAGCGTACCCGCCGGTGCCGAGGTTGGGGCAGGGAAGGCCCTGCCAGGAGAGCAGCGCCCCGTCGGTCCCGCCGCGGATGGGCTCCATCAGCGGCTCGAGCCCCGCGGCCTTTATGGCCTTGAGCGCGTTTTCTACAAGGTGGTAGTGTGCCGGCTTTATTTTTTCCGCCATGTTGCGGTACTGGTCCTTTATCGTGACTTTTACCGTTCCCTTGCCGTACTTTTCGTTCAGGCAGTCCGCAGCGTGCAGCAGTGTCTCTTTGCGCATCTCAAACTTGGCGGAATCGTGGTCGCGTATGATATACCTCGCCTCCGCGCGTTCGCAGCTCCCGGCGACGCCGAGCAGGTGATAGAAGCCCTCGTATCCCTCGGTGTTTCTCGGCGTCTCCATCGCGGGGAGCAGGGAATTCAGCTCGGAGGCCACGAGCGCCGCGTTGACCATCACATTTTTCGCGCTGCCGGGGTGCACGTTGAAGCCGCGGATATCTATGCTCGCCGAGCAGGCGTTGAAGTTTTCACAGACTATCTCCCCCTCGGGCCCGCCGTCCACCGTATAGGCAAAATCGGCCCCGAAGCGAGGTATGTCAAAGGCGGCAGTTCCGCGGCCAACCTCCTCGTCGGGGGTAAAGCAGACCGCTATCCTCCCGTGGGGCGCGCCGGTTGAAATGAGCTGCTCCAAAAGCGTCATGATCTCGGCGATGCCCGCCTTGTCGTCCGCTCCGAGCAGCGTGTCGCCGCCGGCGACGATCAGGGTACGCCCGGCGAGGGAGGGCAGGTGCGGGAAATTCTCGACCCTCAGGGCGCGGCCGTGGCCGAGCTCAACGTCGCCTCCGTCGTAGTTTTCAATCATCCGGGGACTGACGCCCTCACCGGAAAAATCCGGCGACGTGTCCATGTGCGCGATGAAGCCGAGGCAGGGCGCCATCTCGTGCCCCGGCGTCGCCGGCAGGTGCCCGTAGACATAGCAGGTATCCGAAACCTCCGCGTCCTCCACGCCCAGGCCCTTCAGCTCCTCGACGAGCAGCTTTGCAAGGTCAAACTGCTGCTCAGATGTGGGCGATGTCTCGACGTCGTCGACGCTCGCGGTGCTGACGCGGGAGTATTTAATAAGCCGTTCGTATGCTTTCATTGGCAGTATCCCTTCCTTTGCGCGTTTTGCTGCCAAATATGATAACACAAAATGCACGGCGGAGGAAGAAAAATTTTCCGCGCCCTATTTTTCCGATTTCAGCGACTTCTTATAGGCAAAGCGGCTGTATATTACCATGACGGCTCCCGCGGCGACCAGCAGGCCGAGCGCCGCAATAATTGATGCGATCCCGCGTACAAATATGCCGATAACTATCGTAATCAGGCCGTCGGCCATGAAAACAGCGCCGCCAAAGCGCTGGCTCAGCTTCCAGGCCGTGTCGTTGGCCATGCTCCACTTTGTGCGCACGCCGGAAACGCCGTTCCGGCGAACCTTCGGAAGATAGTTGCCAAGTACGATGAACACGATCCCCATGACGATGCACATGATCTGGTTGATATCAACCGGCATTGAGCCAAGCTCCGTAACTCCCGCAAATCCGGCATACATGTAATACAGCATCATGATGTCGAACACGAACAGGACGCCGGCAGTTGCGTAACCGAGTATTTTCCTGTTCGACTCGCTCGCGCCCTCACCGTGGGTTGCAACATAGGTCATAAGCGCCATGACCCCACGGGTGATGACGATCAGCCCCGGAAAAATCAGCATTTCGTACTTGCTGCCCCATCTGTCCACCTCTCCCGCGGCGTTGTAGTGCGCAGGTATCTCGTCCGGCAGAAAAAACAGGGCGATAACGCAGACTGCCATAGGGACAAAAGTCAGCAGCCTAATCAGCAGGCGGATCTTCCTTGTCATACGGCGTACCTCCTTTCAGTCTGTTCAGCCAGAGCACGGCCTCGTCGATTACGGTCAAATCGAGCTCGTAGTATATAAAGTTCTTTACCCTTGTCTCATATATCAGCCCGGCTTTTTTGAGCTTCGACAGGTGATATGACAGAGCCTGTGGGCTCATTCCCACTTTTTCAGCGAGTTCTCCCGCGGAGAGGCGCCCGCCGCGCAGCGCAAGCAGCACGCTCCGGCGGTTTTCGTCCGCAAGAGCGGATAGGACTTCACGATATGCCATGCAAACACTCTATTTCAAAATATTTTTAAATAATTTTATATCAAAAAAGCCCCCGCTGTCAATAGCGGGGGCCCAATAACTTCCGTTTGCGCTTAAAGTGCCGCGTACTGCGCGTCGTCAACTTCCTCGAGCCACTCGTTGGAGGCGCCCTCGGCGGGGACGGCGATGGCGATGTGGGCAAACCAGCTGTCCGCGGCGGCGCCGTGCCAGTGCTTTACCTCGGGCGGGATTTCAACCACGTCGCCGGGCTTGAGCTCCTGAGCGGGCTTGCCCCACTCCTGATACCAGCCCTTTCCGGCGGTGACGAGAAGTATCTGCCCGCCCTTGTGGTGGATGTGCCAGTTGTTGCGGCAGCCGGGCTCAAAGGTTACGTTCGCCGCGCTTACCGAGCCGTGAGTCAGCGGATACAGGTAGCTCTTGCCGATGAAATACTGAGCATAGGCCGTGTTCTCTTCGCCGATGGGGAAGATTTCTTCTTTTATGAATTCGTCCATGGATAGGTCTCCTTTGCTTTCGTTTGACATCATTTTAGAACTTTCAGGCTAAGAAAGCAAATACCTGTATTTCATGCCCATTCATGCCCGCAAAGCATGAATGGACTCATTCACCCTGCTGCTGCCGCACGGCGTGCTGCTTGAGCGCCTCAAAGGTTTCGTCGCTTATCACATGTTCAATGCGGCAGGCGTCGTCCTCGGCTGTCTCTGCGCTCACGCCGAGGGTCCTAAGCCAGTAGGTGATATACTGGTGCCTTTCATATATCTTCTCGGCTATGGCGCGTCCCTTGTCCGTAAGGGTAATATTGCCCTCGGGCGAGACTTCGATGCACTCGCTGGCGCGCAGGTTCTTCATCGCTATGCTCACGCTGGGCTTGGAAAAGCCCATTTCATTTGCTATATCTATCGCTCGGACATACCCCTTTCTCTCATGCAGGACGAGGATGGTCTCAAGATACATTTCAGCGGATTCGTGGGTCCTCATGCTTTGCCTCCAAAGGAAACGAATTTGCTATATTTTATCACCTTCAAAAGAAAACCACAAGGATTTAATGTTTGTATTTTGGACATCAGGCGGGCGGATTTCGGCCTTCGCACTGGAAAGGACGGCAAATGACCCGCACAGGCGCAATTCCCGATTGACAAGCGACCTCGCGGCATATTAAACTATAACCCGTTCCAAAAAGGAGGGATGTCCTTGTTCAGGCTGATAAAACAGGAGGGCCGCGCCAGGCGCGGGGAATTTACCTGCCCGCACGGCGTGGTGCAGACGCCTGTTTTCATGAATGTCGGCACACAGGCGGCAATTAAGGGCGCGCTTTCGGCACGCGACCTGAAAGACATAGGCTGCCAGGTTGAGCTTTCAAATACCTACCATCTGCATGTCCGCCCGGGGGACGAGCTCATCAAGTCGCTCGGCGGCCTCCACCGTTTCATGACGTGGGACGGGCCGATACTCACCGACAGCGGCGGCTTTCAGATTTTTTCGCTCGCCGAGCTCAGGAGAATAACCGAGGAGGGCGTGCGCTTCAATTCCCACGTGGACGGGCGGCACATTTTTATGGGCCCGGAAGAGAGCATGAGGATACAGTCCAACCTCGGCAGCGACATAGCCATGGCGTTCGACGAATGTATCAAAATCCCGTCCCCGTACGAGTATGTCAAGCAGTCCTGCGCCCGCACGGCGCGCTGGCTGGAGCGCTGCAAAGCGGCGCTTGAGCAGTATAACACGGAGGACGGCGCGGTGAATCCCGGCCAGGTGCTCTTCGGGATAAACCAGGGCGCCGTGTTTCACGACCTGCGGATAGAGCACATGCAGCGCATCGCCGAGCTCGACCTCGCCGGCTACGCCATCGGCGGCCTCGCGGTGGGGGAGAGCACGCAGGAGATGTACGACACCATCGAAGCCGTTGAGGCGCACATGCCTAAGGATCGTCCGCGCTACCTTATGGGCGTGGGGACGCCGGGGAACATAATTGAGGGCGTTGCCCGCGGAGTGGACTTCTTCGACTGCGTGATGCCCGCTCGCAACGGCCGTCACGGGCACCTGTTTACCTGGGGCGGGATCATAAATATCAAAAACGCGAAATACGAGCGCGACGAGTCCCCGATCGACCCCGACTGCTCCTGCCCGGTCTGTCGCAGGTACTCCAAGGCCTATTTGCGGCACCTGTTCAAGGCCGAGGAGATGCTCGCGATGCGCTTCGCCGTAACGCACAATCTCTGGTTCTACAACGAGCTCATGGTACGCATTCGCGTCGCGCTTGAGGCCGGGACGTTCGACGGCTTCCGGCGCAAATACTCTGGCATACTCGACAAGAGAATATAATCTACTTGCAATTGGTAGAAAAAGCGGTTATAATTACGAACATACACTACTACCACTCGTGGAGGTTTGGAAAATGTTTTTGAATGTCCTGTCAAGCGCGTCTGCCGGAGGAGGCTTCTCCAGTATCTTTTTCCTGATAATCATTTTTGTAGTTTTCTACTTCTTCATGATTCGTCCGGAAAACAAGCGCAAGAAGCAGCTCAACGAGATGCGTGACAACACCGCCGTCGGCGATGAAATCGTAACTATCGGCGGAATAATGGGTAAGGTTGTCCAGGTGACCGGCGACACCATCACCTTTGAAACCGGTGAGGACCGCGTACGCATGCAGGTGACCAAGTGGGCCATATCCACCAACGTCCGCGAGGAGAAGCAGCGCGCCGCCGCCCAGGCCGCTGCCCGCAACGCCCGCGCCAACAAGAAAAAGGCAAAGACCTCCGGCGAGGAAAACAGCATAGTCGACGAGAAGCCGAAGGACGAATAATCCGCAATAGGCATTTCGGCCCCCCTGACTTAATAGGATGTACAAACCATCTTAGACGTCAGGGGGGCTTTTCATATGCAAACGACGGCGGAGAAAAAACAGGGATCCAGACGGGCGGCTGGCTATCTAATTCCGGGAACAGCGCTCGCCATAGCCGCTACGGTATCACTCATCTACCTCGGCGCGATTCTCATGCTCAACGGCAAGCTGCCGGAGGATGCGTCGGGGCTGATAGTTACAGCCAGCGTGTTCTGCGGTGCCGCGGCCGGAGGCGCCCTCTCTGCCCGCAGAAAGGGCAGGGGAGGGGAAGCCGGTGCGGGGCTCGCCTGCGGGGCGCTGTTCGCGCTGCTGCTCGCAGCGGCCTCGTTGGTGCTTCCGAACGGAGAGGGCCTTACGGCGCAGCTCGCGCGTTATGCCCTCGCCTCAGCGGCGGGCGGCTTTTTCGGCGGAATGCTGTGCGTAAAGAGAGTGGGAATCAAAAAGCGCCGAAGGAGGAGAAAATAATATTACTATTTGTAATATTACATGGAGTAGACATAATCGAAACATGATTACCAATATGTTGTTAGATTTTGCCCTATTTGGCACTAAATCTTGTGAATACGTACGGCATACAGCGGGAATTGCAGGCCAAGAGTTGATGCAGTTGACATAATATTGTTTACATAATACATGGGCATAATTCACAAAAATACTCTTCTTTTGACAAAGGGCTTGATTACTGATGGAATTTGTATTATATTGTGCGTACTGGAGTTATGTTAAGCGCGGCATTCGGGGGCGCGACGTATGAGGCCGCGCGTCAGGCTGACGGGGGCCAGATTCAGTTCCGCCGGCCTCGGACCGCTGCTTCTGGTTGTCCTGTGCGCAGCATTTGTAGCTGGGGCCCTGCTTGGTGCTTTCACCGGCTCGTCCGCGGTGAACGATACGGCTGTGACCATCGACGAAAGCGGCCGGGTGTACGGTTATGACACCTTTTTGGAGCACCTGTTCGGCTGCGCAAAGTATCACCTGATTGTTTTGCTTTTTGCCACATCGGTTTTCGGTGCGGTGCTGATACCGGCAACGCTGGCCTTCCGCGGCTTTGTGTTCGCATGCTCCGTGTCTTCTATCGCGGCTGCGTATCCCGGGCATGGGAAACTGCTCGCATGCGTTATTCTCGGTCTGCCCGCAGCTTTGACAGTGCCGGCCCTGTTTTTGCTCGCCTTTGACGGGATGGCGTTTTCCGTGCGGCTTTCCACGCAGTGCATGCGGCGGACGCCGCCGGCGCCTTTTTTGCGCGGAGAGGACAGGGTGCTTGCCGCGGCGGCTGCGCTCTTTTTGGCCGCGGCGATAGAGTGCTTCGCGGTTCCGCCGCTTGTGCGGCTTATTATTTGATTTTGGGGTAAATGGGGGTGTGAGCGTGAGTGATGAAGTCTGCCTGGCCGAATTCCAGAAGTATCTGACCGAGGTCAAGAAGTCCTCCGCCAACACCCTTGCTTCCTATATGCGTGATGTGAGGCAGTTAGAGGGCTACCTCTCCTCACACGATCTGCCCGGCCTGGCAGAAGCCGGGGAGGACGACCTCCTGAGCTATACGCACTGGCTGAAGGCCGCAGGCAAATCCGCCGCCACAGTCTCGCGCTGCATAGCCTCGCTCAAGTGCTTTTACAATTTCCTGCTCAGCGAGGGGGAGATTGACGAGCTGCCCACCGGAAAGCTTGTGCCGGAAAAAGCGGAACACAAGCTCCCGCAAATCCTCACGAGCAAGGAAGTGGAGCTCCTGCTGGAACAGCCCGAATGCACGGATATGAAGGGCTACCGCGACCGGGCCATGCTTGAGCTGCTCTACGCCACCGGCATCCGTGTCAGCGAGCTCATAGGGCTGAACGTCTCTGACCTCAACCTCGCCGCCGGTGTCATACGCTGCACAAGCAAGGGCAAAGAGCGCATGATACCGCTTTACCCCGCGGCCATAAAGGCTTTGAACGAATATGTGGAGTTCATCCGTCCGCAGATGATAGCCGTGCCGGAGGAACAGGCGCTTTTTGTCAACGTCAACGGAGAACGCATGTCGCGCCAGGGCTTCTGGAAGATAATCAAGTCCTATCAGGCCAAGGCGCACATTGAAAAAACCATCACCCCGCACACGCTGCGGCACTCGTTTGCGGCCCACCTGCTCGAAAACGGCGCAGATCTTCATGCGATACAGGAGATGCTTGGCCACGCCGATATTTCCTCAACGCAGGTGTATTCCCACCTTGTGAAAAAGCAGCTGAAAGACATATACAACAAAGCCCACCCGAGGGCGTGAAAAACCGGCGCAGGCAATAATGCCCGCGCCGGTTTTTCCACAAAAAAGAGCCGTTTTGAAACGGCTCTTTTTCGGTTTCTCCGGCTCATTCTTTCTGTGTCGGATAATCGCTCATTAGCCCGCATACTATGACCTTGTCGCCTCCGTACTTATACCACACATAAAAAGCGTCGTCCTCGTCAATATACCAGATCTCACGGTTCCGGCTCTGATCGACTTCATCCGGCGACCCCCAGTACTCGGCGAGCTGGCTTCTTCGGTAGCCGCAGATGGTCTGGTGGACATCCGCTTCGTCCATTTGTGGTATATCGGCAAGGTCCGGCAGGTTCTCCTCGGTCTTGCCAAAGTAATACACGGGAACCCAGGCAAATCTCGGGGCTACGGCCACCGCAAGCAAAACAATTATCATCGCTGCAATGATGATGATGATTTTACTTTTCACGGCAAAGCCTCCAATCAGGGCATATGTTTCCTGCTGTGCACTATCATAACACACGTGGGCTTAACCAATCAATTTAATTCACGCACGAGAGCGCGTTTGCGCTTTCGACAATTTCCTTCGGCTTTACGGCAACTTTACAAATGGCGGATAGAAGAATTGAAAAATGCTGGACATAATATTAATGATTATCAAGACGACGGGGGAAATATATGAAGCACGGAATAGTTGACGTCGGGTCAAACACCATACGTCTTTCTGTCTACAACTGCGAGGGACAGGATTTCAAGCTCCTGATGAACAAGAAAATCACCGCCGGGCTTGCGGGGTATATAAAAAGCGGCGAGCTGAGCGACGCCGGCATACTCGTGGCCTGCCGGGCGCTCTGCTCCTTCCGCGAGCTCGCGGAAAATATAGGCGTTGACAGCCTGAGCGTGTTCGGCACGGCCCCGCTGCGCAATATTGTCAACACTGAAGAGGCGGTAAACACCATAAAATCTGTCACCGGCATAACCGTGGACGTACTCAGCGGCTCCGACGAGGCCCAGCTTTCATATATTGGCGCCACGCACGGAGGGAACGCCCCGCGCACCGGCCTTTTAGTGGACATTGGCGGCGGCTCGACGGAGCTCGTTTCGTACTCCGACGGCCGCGTCGAGGCGAGCTGCAGCCTGCCCGTCGGCTCTCTGTCGCTTTTCACGGAATATGTATCCGGCCTTTTCCCCACCAAGGAAGAGCGCCACGAAATGCGCGACAGGGTAAAGCGCGAGCTGTCTCGGGCCGGGATGCCAGGTGCCAGACACATGCATCTTGTGGGCGTCGGCGGCACGATACGGGCCGCGGCCAAGCTGCACAGCCGCCTTGCCGGCACCGAGCCGGGCTCGCGCCTCATACCAGCCGAGGAAATCCTTGAGCTGTACAAGAGCCTGAAAAAGGGCGGGCGCCGCTCGCTTGAGCTTATCATACGCACGGCCCCCGAGCGCATACACACTATTATCCCCGGCATGGCCATACTCTCCGCCGTTTTGAATACCTACGGCGTCGAGACCGTATCCGTAAGCGAGTGCGGCGTGCGCGAGGGCTATCTTTTGCGCAAGGCGATAGGAGTTCCCGAAAATGCATGAGAATAAGCAGGTAGACGTCAGCTACAGCCAGGATAGGGAACTGTCCTGGCTGAGGTTCAACGAGCGCGTGCTCGAGGAGGCCCGCGACGAGAGCGTTCCGCTCTTTGAGCGCCTCAAATTCGCGTCCATATTCACCAGCAACCTTGACGAGTTTTTCATGATCCGCGTCGGCTCTATATATGACATGACCCTGTCCAAGCAGAGCCACGTGGACAGCAAAAGCGGCATGACGCCGTCGGAGCAGCTCGAGGCGATTTTCAAGGCTATGCCGGCGCTCTATAAGCAGCGCGACAAGACTGTCGCCACTATAAACTCGCGGCTGAGGAGCTGCAATATCTGCTGCCTGAGCCCGAGCGAGCTTGACGGCAAGGAAAAGAAGCAGGCGGAGCAGTGGTTCCGCGACAGCATATACCCTGTCCTCTCGCCGATGGTAATAAACGGGCATCATCCGTTCCCGCACCTGCCGTCAAAGAGCCTTAACGTCATACTCATCCTTCAGCGGGAAGGGGAGAGGGTGTTCGGCCTCGTCCCCATCCCCAAAGCCCTGCCGGAGTTTTTCTGCTTCAAAGAGTCCGGCCTCCGTTACATCCTGACCGAGCAGCTTGTGCTCGAGTACGCCGGGCGGCTCTTCCACTCCTACCAGGTGGTTGAAAAGCACGTAATGTGCGTTACGCGCAACGCGGACATAAGCCCCGAGGACGAGGATTACGACGTGGGCGAGGACTTTCGGGAGCACATGATCAAGGTACTCAAAAAGCGGAGCCGCCTTGCGCATGTCCGGCTCGAAATCCAGGGCGAGGCCTCCGACGAGGTCATACAGTATCTCTGCCGCAGGCTGCAGCTCAGCCGTGAGCAGGTTTTTATGAGCAAAAGCCCGCTTGCCATGGGCTATGTCTACTCACTTGAGGGCCGCCTGCCGCCGGAGAGCGCCGCGGCGCTCTGCTACAAGCCGTATATACCCCAGTGGAGCTCTGACCTGCTCCGCGGGGAAAAGCTGATCCCGCAGGTACTGCACCGGGACGTGCTGCTCTTTTACCCATATCAGTCGATGGAGCCCTTTTTGAAGCTGGTAAAGGAGGCAGCCTTCGACCCAGCGGTGCTCTCAATTAAAATTACGATATACCGCCTTGCCAAAACCGCCAAGCTGGTCGAATACCTTGCCGCCGCGGCCGAAAACGGCAAGGATGTAACCGTCCTGATGGAGCTGCGAGCCCGCTTCGACGAGCAGAACAACATAGCTTGGGCGGAAAGGCTGGAAGAGGCCGGCTGCACCATCCTGTACGGCTTTGAGTACTTCAAGGTCCACTCCAAAATATGCCTGATAACCCGCCGCGAGAGGGGAAAAATACAGTATATAACCCAGATAGGCACGGGCAATTACAACGAAAAAACGGCAAAACTCTATACGGATTTCTGCCTGATGACCGCCTCGGAGGAAATCGGGGAGGACGCTGCAAATTTCTTTCAGAACATGTCTATCTCAAACCTCCACGGCGAGTACAAACACCTGCTCGTGGCCCCGTACAGCCTGAAAAGCCGTGTGCTCGAAATGATAGACGGGGAAATCGAAAAGGCGAAAAACGGCCAGCCTGCGCGCATCTTCATCAAAATCAACTCGCTTACGGACCGCGACGTAATCGACGCCCTCGCCCGGGCGAGCCAGGCCGGTGTGGAGATAACTATGAATATCCGCGGCATCTGCTGCCTCCGGCCGGGCGTACCCGGGCTCACGGACCACATCCGCGTCTTTTCCATTGTTGGCCGTTTCCTTGAGCACCCGAGGATTTTTGCCTTCGGCGTGGGGAAGGATATCCAGCTTTACATCGGCTCTGCCGACCTGATGACTCGCAACACCTGCCGCAGGGTGGAAATCGCCTGCCCGGTGCACGACCCGGAGGTCCGAAGGCGCATTATCGGATACATCGAGCTGTTCTGCTCCGACAATGTCAAGGCGCGCAACATGCTCATGAACGGATGCTATGTGCCGGTGCCGCGCAGCGAAGGCGCTCCGGCAATCGATTCCCAGGCCGAGCTGATGGCCGAGGCCGTGCGCGAGGCGAAGGAAGCCGAAGAGCGCCGTCAGTCGCGCCCTGAACCACGCGGCCTGCTCCGGCACATAAAGGAACTGTTCAGCTGAAAACCAACGCCCCTCTTAGACGAGGGGCGTTGGTTCAATCTATCCTACTGTCAAGCGCCTTGTAAACGATAAAGCACACGATGGGCAGCAGCGCGAAGAGAGCGATGTTTATCTCAAAGAGCGGGCGGCGTATAAAAATCGCCGCGCACAATATGGCAAAAACTATTACAAAAAGCACAGCGAAGGCCTGCCAGCTCCCATGTTTTTCGGTGCTGAAGCTGTTTCTGCATATATAAGTCACTATTCCGACTGCGGCAGCTAGAATCATGGCCGCGCTCAATGCGTCCCCGAGGGTGATCACAATGCGATACCTGAGCTCCGGCGACAGTAATAACGTTATTAAGCCGAACACGGCCTTTATCGCCAGCAGGACAGCCGCATAAAGCATGAAATCCCTCAGCGCCGCCAGCACACGCTGCTTTAGCCCGGGCCTGGGGAACTCGGCTATGACGCTGTCGCAGAACTGTTTATAGTCCTCGCCAATTACGTCGCGCGCACTCTCCCCGCGCCGCTCCCCGTCAATCAGCATCTGCGTAATGTCCCTGCGCACCAGCTCCTGGTCATATCCGCTGAGGCTGGACGAGCGCAGATAGACGACAATGTCCGTCAACACCGCGGCGCCCTCGCCGGAGACTGACTTTTCCAGCTCGTTGTTCTCGAGCATCAGGGCCTTTGAACGCTTGCTCACTTTTCTCCCTCCAATTCTGATTTCAGCCTTTCAACGGCCGACGACAGCTCGCTGTAGCTCGCCAAAAAGGCCTTCAATTCCTCCTCGCCGGCCGGCGTAAGGGAATAGTATTTCCTGTTTGGGCCGCTCGGTGATTCCCTGTACACGGCGGATATCTGCCCGCTTTTTTCAAGCCTGAGAAGGAGAGGGTATATTGTGCCCTCCGATATGCCCGTAAAGCCGTAGCCGCCCAACTTCTGAGATATCTCATAGCCGTAGGTTTTCCGCTGGGATATCACTGCGAGCACGCAGCCGGCAAGTATTCCCTTGAGCATCTGTGAAGGTATCACAGAGCCGCCCTCCTATCTTGCATTGCAATGTAGATGAGTACATTGTAATACAAGATAGAGGACGTGTCAATACCTGATGTGTATTTACAAGCAGTTATGCGCGTAGTAAAATGAGGCAAGCGAAATTAAGGGGGATAAACCATGAATTGCTCCATCTGCGGCATCGATTGCTCCGCCTGCCCGATGAATGCCTCCTGCCTCGGCTGCGCGGCCACGGACGGCTGCCCGTTCGGCTGCGAGTGTACGATGGCCAGGCACATCAAGAGGGGAGAGGGTGAGCTTGAAAAGCTGAAGGCCGGGCTGCTTTCCGAGTTCAACTCCCTCGGAATAGACGGCCTCGGCCCCGTCACCGGCCTGAACGCGCTGAAGGGCTCCTTTATAAACCTTGAATACACTTTCCCCGGAGGAGAGAGCGCAAAATTCTGGGACGACAACGGCATTTACCTTGGCAATTTCATACCGAAGGGGGAAAGCGGGCGGTTTTACGGCCTGGCCTCCGACGGAGAATATCTGCTTGTCTCCGAGAGCGGGCCGACGGGGGAGCAAGCGGAAATCATCATATATAAGCGCGTTGATCTTGACTAAAAAACAGCCTGCGCATCAGCGCAGGCTGTTTTCGCTGTAATCGACAGAGAAATGGTAAAACTCAGTAGTTCTTCGCGCGGAGCTCGAAATAGGCCTGGGGATGCGCGCAGACCGGGCAGACGGCGGGTGCAGTCGGCCCAACATGCACGTGGCCGCAGTTGCGGCAGATCCAAACCTGCTCGCCGACGCGGCTGAACACCTGGGCCTCTTCAATGTTCTTGAGCAGGGCGAGGTAGCGCTCCTCGTGCTCCTTCTCGATGGCGGCAACGCCGCGCATCTGGGCGGCGAGCTGGGTGAAGCCCTCCTCCTCGGCGGTCTTGGCAAAACCGGCGTACATGTCCGTCCACTCGTAGTTTTCGCCCTCGGCGGCGAGCTTGAGGTTCTCAGTTGTGGGGCCGACCTTGCCGCCGTGCATGGCCTTGTACCAGAGCTTGGCATGCTCCTTCTCGTTTGCGGAAGTTTCGGAGAAGAAGGCGGCTATCTGCTCATATCCGTCCTTCTTGGCCTGAGAGGCGTAGAATTCGTATTTCACGCGGGCCTGAGACTCGCCGGCGAACGCTGTCTGAAGATTCTCAAAAGTTTTGCTGTCCTTGAGTTCCATATTTGACCTCCTATATATTAAAATATGCCCGAAAGCAATTATATACTATACCAAATTCAAAAAATTGCAACATATTTTTTCTCTCAGCGCAGATAATATACCCGCGCATTTGTGCGCCAAAGAAAAAGACCGCGGAGGGAAAAGAAATGAAAAGAATAGCCGCATTTATACTCTGCGCCGCTATGCTCGCCGGGGCCCTTTCGGCCTGCGGCAGGGAGGAGGACGGCCTTGTTACGGACAGCCCCATTCCCACGCACACCGTTGAGGAGGATATCATCGACCCCATCGAGAGCATGCTGCCCTCGACGAGCCCCAACCATGAGCAGCCGACGGCGACGCCGAATGCATGAAAACGGCTCCTTTTCCAACTGGAAAAGGAGCCATTTTATCTTATTTCGCAAGGACCTTTTTAAGCCTGGCATAGCGCGGCAGGGAGTTTTCCGTGGGCCTCTCGGGCTCACCGGAAATGAGCGGCAGCGCATAGTCTATAAAGTCCTGGGTAACACTGTCACCGTCCGGCGTAATCCACTCCGCGGGCACCTTCTTTTCATAGTTCGCAACGCTCGTCAGCGGCACAAGCGTCGGCACGCAGACATACTTCCCGTCCGCGCTCTCGCGCTTGAAAGCGACCATCTTGCCGGTCTCGCCGGCTACCGCGGCCTCAACGGCGGCCTTTCCGGCGAGGAAGGCCTCGTCCACGTCAGTCTTGGAGGCGATGTGGGCCCCGCAGCGCTGGAGCAGGCTGAGCTCTATGCCGCGGACCTTGGCCCCGGTGCGCTCCTTTACCACGTTCGCCAGCAGGCTGGCAAGCCCGCCGAGCTGTGCGTGGCCGAAGCCGTCCGTGGCGCTCACCTTTGCCTCGGAGACAAAGCGTCCGTCGGCGTAGTGGATGCCCTCGGAGACCACGGCAATGCAGTTGCCCTTTTCGCGGTAGATCCTGTCCGCACTTGCAACGAATTCATCCATGTCGAAATCACGCTCCGGCAGGTAGATGAGATCCGGACCGCAGCCCGTGAGTGAGGCGAGGGCGGAGCTGGCAGCGAGCCAGCCGGCGTGGCGTCCCATGATCTCTATGATCACTATCATGCCGGTGTCGTAGACGTGGGCGTCCTTATACACCTCGGCGCAGCTGGTGGCGATGTATTTCGCGGCGCTGCCGAATCCCGGGCAGTGGTCCGTATTTGCGAGATCGTTGTCTATCGTCTTCGGCACGCCCATGATGCGGCACTCGTAGCCGCTCTTTTCCATGTAGCGGCTGATCTTGTCGCAGGTGTCCATGGAGTCGTTTCCGCCGTTATAGAAGAAGTAGCGCACGTCGTACTTCTTGAATATTTCAAGAATACGCCTGTAGTCGGTGTCATCCGCTTCAGGATCAGCCATCTTATAGCGGCAGGAACCGAGCTCAGAGCTCGGGGTGTTCATGAGCAGGGAGAGTTCGTAAGCGTCCTCATATCCCATATCATAGAGCTTGTCCTCCAAAACGCCCTTTATTCCGTGGGCAGCGCCGTATACCTTTGTTATGCACCCTGTGTCAAGGGCAGTCCTTATTACACCGTAAGCACTCGCGTTGATAACGGATGTAGGTCCTCCGGACTGGCCGATGATACAGGCTCCGGAAAGCGTTTTTTCCATCTAAAAACCTCCAAAATCTAAAAGGTGATATTGATTATAGCACATGTTTGAGATATAATAAATAAGCAAAGCAAAAATTTGTCCGTAAAAGGAGATCATTGCAATGAGCCTTGTAACTTCCAAGGAAATGTTCAAAAAAGCCTATGACGGCGGATACGCCATCGGCGCGTTCAACGTCAACAACATGGAGATTGTCCAGGGAATCACCGAAGCTGCCAAAGAGCTGCGCGCCCCGCTCATACTCCAGGTTTCCAAGGGCGCCAGGGCGTATGCGAACCACACTTATCTGATGAAGCTCGTTGAGGCCGCCGTTATTGAAACCGGCCTGCCCATATGCCTCCACCTGGATCATGGTGACAGTTTCGAGCTGTGCAAGAGCTGCATCGACGGCGGCTTTACCTCTGTTATGATAGATGCCAGCAGCAAGCCCTTTGAGGAAAATGTGGCCATAACCCGCCAGGTCGTTGAGTATGCCCACGACCACGGCGTAGTCGTTGAGGCTGAGCTCGGCACACTTGCCGGCATTGAGGACGAGGTCAAGGTCGAAGAGGGCCATGCGAGCTATACGAGGCCTGAGGAAGTTCAGGAGTTTGTCGAGCGCACGGGCTGCGACAGCCTCGCCATCGCCATCGGCACCAGCCACGGCGCGTATAAGTTCAAGCCCGGCACCAAGCCGCAGCTCCGCTTCGATGTGCTTGAGGCCGTGGAAAAGAACCTGCCCGGCTTCCCGATAGTCCTGCACGGTGCGTCCAGCGTGCCACAGGCGTTTGTTGAGGAAATCAACAAGTACGGCGGGAACATGCCCGGTGCCATCGGCGTCCCCGAGGATCAGCTGCGCCAGGCCGCCAAGAGCGCCGTCTGCAAGATCAACATCGACTCCGACCTCCGCCTGGCCATGACTGCCAGCATCCGCAAGTACTTTGCAGAGCATCCCGCCGACTTCGACCCGCGCCAGTACCTCAAGCCCGCGCGTGAGGCCATCAAGAAGATGGTCATGCACAAGATCGTCGACGTCCTCGGCTGCGACGGCAAGGCCTGAGCTTACTAAAACCGCTTTAACGCGGCTGCATTTTCCCTAAGGAGGTGTCAGATGACCTTCAAGGAAATACTTGAACGGCTGACTGGGGGGCGCCCCGCCTGGCCGGACGGCACTGGCGGCACAACCGCAGATCTCGGATTTGACATAGCCCTGCTGGTGCGTCTTGTAGTTGCCTGTATCGTTTTTTCCTGTGCGCTCCTGATAAGGCAGATTCCCAATCCGTGGCCTACGGTGATGCTGATAATCAGCAGCCTGATAGCCGGGGCGGATATAATAGCCGGCGCGATACTCGCCGTCATGAACGGCCGGTTCCTTGACAAGACCGTGCTTATTATGCTTAGCACCGTTATCGCGTTCATCTTCGGCGCGGCGGTGGAGGGTGCGGCCCTCGTGCTGCTTTTCCAGCTCGGCGGCATTTTTATAAGCTATGCCGTCGTTCGCACAAGGATGAGTGCACTTGATGCAGTAAACTTCCAAAATGAGTACGCTACCGTAATACGTGAAGGCGGCGAGGATCGCATCCCAGCCGAGGAGGTTGAGCCTGGCGACCGCATCCGCATCCGCGCCGGAGAGCGTGTGCCGTGCGACTGCCTTGTTGTCGAGGGCACGTCAAGCCTTGACCTTTCCGCGCTTGGTGACGCTTCCGGCGAAAAGCCCGTCAAAGAAGGAGACGAGCTGCTCTCCGGCAGCTTAAATGTCGGAGATGAGCTTATATGTGAGGTCACCGGCACAAGCGAGGATTCCACAGCGTCGCTGTTCTATAAGGGTGTCGCGCACGCGTCTGTCACGGGTTCCGTTTACCCCGAGGCCCTTGAAAAAGCGGCGAACTACTTTACGCCTGTCGTTTGTGTAATAGCCGTCCTTATTGCCGCGCTGCTGCCGCTTGCTGTACAGAGCATCAGCGTGTCTGAGGCGATACGCCGTGCCGCTGTGTTCCTTATAGTGGCCAATCCCTGCTCGCTCATTATCGCAGTGCCGCTGATTCGCCTCGCCTCTATATCGGGGGCTGCCAGAAGCGGAATACTCTGCAAGGACTGCACGGCAATGGACATCCTTGCCGACGCAGGCGCCGTCGCTTTCTCCAAGCCCGGGACGCTTACTGACGGGGACCTTCGCGTGGTTTCCATCAAGCCGAGCGCCCGCATGAACAAGGATGTGCTGCTGAAAATCGTGGCGCATGCCATGGCGTATTCCAACACACCGCAGGCGCGCTCTATTATAGCCGCTTACGGCGGCACAATATACATAGACCTTGTCCAGAACTTCGTGAACATTCCCGGCAGCGGCGTGGAAGTTACGGTGGACGGTATCCGCATCTGCGCCGGCTCCCGCGACCTTATGACCATCAAGCATGTTTCTGTGCCGGACGAGGATCTGACCGAGGAGTATGCCGTGTATGCCGCCATTGGTGACGAATATGCCGGACGAATCGTGCTCAGCGACAACGTCCGCCCGGATGCCGCCGCCGGCGTTTCCGAGCTTGGCCGCTGCGGCATAAAAAAGGTCGTAATGTTCACGGACGAGAGCCGCGACAGCGCAGCCCGCGCCGCCGCCTCGCTCGGCATTGTGGAGTACTATTCTGAGCACGGCGTCCAGCGCACCCGTGAGGCAATCAGCGAGGTCAAGCGCGGCTGTGCGGCGGGGGAGAAGCTCCTGTTCGTCGGCTCGTCCGAATGTTTTGCGGCCGGGCACACCGACGCCGATTCCGACGTTGCCATGGACGGGCTGGATTCGCTCGCAGCTCCTCTGGGCACGGATGTCACCATTGTCGGCGGCAGGGTCGAACGCCTCCCGCTGGCCATAGCGGTCTCCCGCTATGCCGGCCGCCTGATGACGACCTGTGCGGGCCTTGCCCTGCTTATAAAGCTCATACTGCTCGTACTCGGCTTCTTCGGCATAGCCACAATGTGGTTTGCTGTGTTTATCGACGCCTGCGCTGCGGTCGGCGCTTCGCTCGCATCCATTCTCGCCTTCAGCGGAGAGAGATACGGCAGGTAAATGCCCCAAAAGCAACACCCGCTCCACTTTGGAGCGGGTGTTTTTTATTTTGCGTATACTGTCATGGCCACACCGGAGTCCTGAACAAGTATGTCCTTCGGAAGGCGCATAAATCGGAAAGTGACATAAATATCTCCCGCGGCCCCGCCGACATTGCATATCTGCACTATGTACACGACCCAGAACGCCGCGCCGCCGCTGAAATACAGGTTCAGCCCCAGCAGCACAGCTCCAAGCACGACAACCGGGGCGAGCGCAATCACTATATATGGGCCCTTCGCAAAATAGCTGCCGCTCCCAGCAAAGGCGTACATCCCGGTAAAGCCGTATTTAACCTTGCCGGAGCCGAACAGCCTCATACAAATGCCGTGGACAAGCTCATGCAGCAGCATGTAGGCCACGATGGACAACAACAGAATCAGCGCCGTTATCAGTCCGGCTTCCCGCAGCGCACTTCCAAACGGAACAAGAAAAGCCCCTACAGCGGCCATGACCGCGGCAATTACCAGTGCGAGCACGTTCACGATAAGCGCCGGCTTCTTGTCCCGCTGCAGATCAATTGCAAAGAGCTTGGAGTAGCCGGCCGGAAGCTCATCATAGCATCTCTTTATAAGCTCACATCCTAACTCTACCTTCCGAGAAGGAAAATATTGCTGTCCGTGGAGAAATTGGACATGCTGTAGCACACCAGAACCTCGTCGAAGCCGTTTTCCTCAATGTATGAGGAGAGGCTCGCACGGTAATAGCGCAAATCCAGGATGTTGATTTTGGAATAGCTGCTGAGCAGGAATGGGGAGAGGCTGTCCATATACGAGTCGCGTATAATCAGCAGGGAGGGGGCGTCCTCAACCCCCGTCTCAATCTCGAGCAGCGGCGTGTTTCCGCCGTAGAAGAAGGTGTACTTGTCCTTTATCTCCAAACGGCTCCAGTCATAGAGCTGCCCCTCAACCGGGCTGCCCTGCGGATAGTTGGTAATCTTCAGTCCGTCAGGCTCGGTTACGAAAATCTCCATGCTGTCCGGCTCCACCCAGGAAAAGCCGGAGGAGGACCAGGACGTGCCGTAAAACTCCTCGGAAACCGTCTCGCGTCCGGTGTAGTCCTCTATCGGCGGGCAGTCCAGCCCCATGGCCCCGGCTATGGCCGAAAAACCATAATAGGCCCCAAGCGTGGTCCAGTGGTGGTCGGTGCGGTAGTAAATATACTCGTCCGAGTGCTCCTCAAGCGCCGAGTAAATGTCTATATTATTGGCGTTAGAGAGGGAGTAGCAGTAATCGATCGCCTCTTTTTCACTGTCCCGCGGGGCATTTTTCGGGAGCATGTCCGACCAGATGTCGCTCTTGCCGGGTATGAGTGCAAAATACACCTCGGCATCCGTGTTTTCCACAAGCGCATTGAGCGCTTCGATGTTCGACTCAAGCTTGCTGTCGTCGGGCGCGGTGTAGGTCTCGATCATCGTGTCGCCGCCGCAGAGGAACATGTCGTTATTCTCCATTTTTCCCAGGGCGAGCTCGCTCGCGGCCTTGAGGGTTATCCACTCGTCCCTAAGTACGAACTGGTCAGAGGTGTAGTCCTCAAACTGCGTAGTAAAGGTCTTATTGAACAGCCGCTCGAAGGAAAACTCGGGCAGCGTCTGGAGCTGCCTGTTTTCCTGTTCGGAAAAGGCCCTGTCGGGCACTATAAGATTGGCGAGGAAGAATCCGCCGATAAAGACAAGGAATATCAATACCTCGGCCCACAAAGCTTTTTTGCTCATACATATCCCTCCTCAGAAGTTGAAGTACAGGAAGGGGTTATACGAGGCGTCCACGAGATAGGCCGTGGAGATGACCAGCGCTATGAGGATAATAACCGGCGCCGCGACACGAACAAACCCCTTCGGCAGCTTGTGCCAGAGCTTCGCGCCGGCGGGAGTGCAGGCAAAGATGGCTATAACAAACGTGGCGGCGTAGCTGGTGAGGTAAAATACGTCCTCGCTCCTGATAAATCCGTTCGCGCCGAAGCCGAGCATCGCGCTTGTGTACTGGCCGGCCAGGCCGATATCGTTCAGTTGGAAGAGCGGCCAGACGAGCACGACAACCAGGATTGTATAAACGTGGCTCCAAACCCTGGATTTCTCAAGATATTTGAGCAGGAAGGTCTTTTCAAGCAGGAGCCAGAATGCGTAATAAAGCCCCCAGATCAGGAAGGTCCAGTTCGCTCCGTGCCAGATGCCAGTCAGCGCCCACACTACCGTGATGTTGAAAATCTGCCGCGCCTTGCCGCAGCGGTTTCCGCCCAGCGGGATATACACGTAGTCCCTGAACCAGGTGCCGAGAGACATATGCCAGCGCCGCCAGAACTCCGTAATGCTCTTGGAGATATAAGGGTAATTGAAGTTCTCAAGGAATTCAAAGCCTATCATACGCCCGAGGCCTATGGCCATGTCGGAGTATCCGGCGAAGTCAAAGTAAATCTGCAGCGAGAATGCAAGGGCGCCTATCCAGCTCCCCACGAAGGTCAGATCGCCGCAGCTCGCCGCGTAAACGTCCCACAGTGCGCCGATGTTATTGGCAATCAGCACCTTTTTGCCGACGCCTATCATGAAGCGCTCCACGCCGGAGGCAAACTGGTCCACGCTGTTGGCGCGGAAATCAAGCTGGTCGGCAACGTCCTTGTACCGCACGATCGGGCCCGCGATAAGCTGCGGGAACAGGGCGACGAAGGTGCCGAAGCTGATATAGTTTTTCTGCACATGTGAGTCCCCGCGATACACGTCGATTGGGTAGCTCATTGTCTGGAAGGTATAGAAAGAGATACCGATTGGCAGCGTTACGTTCAGTGCCGGGAGGCTGATAAAAGGTATCAGATTCAGCGTTTCGGCTATGAGATTGTAATACTTGAAGAACCCGAGCAGCGACAGATTCAGCACGACGTTCACAACAAGGACGGTTTTCGCCTTCCTGTCGTTCACGCCGCGCCATTTGCCTATAAGTATTCCGTTTATATAGTTGATAGTTATGGAGACAAGCATCAACAGGATATACACCGGCTCACCCCAGCCGTAGAATATCATGTTGACAACAAAAAGTATCGGGTTACGCCACTTGACCGGCGAGATGTAGTACAAAAACAGCACCACCGGCAAGTATATGAACATGAAAAGAATGCTGGAAAAGACCATTAACGGCTTCCCTCCGGCGAAAGATTACTCGCTGAACAGCGCGTTGAAACTCTCCGCAATGTCCGCGGCATTGGCGTGGGAAACGAGCATAAGATAATTACCGTTCACACAGATTTGCGCGCTCTCCCACATGGTTATGCTCTCAGGGTACCAGGCTCCGCCGTCGACCTGAGTCTGCTTGCGGCTCTCGAGTATGGCCTGTACAGCGGCCACATCATCGGAGCTGGCGCACTCTATGAGCACAATTTCATTGGCCGAAGCCGTTATCATGGCTATCTTACCCACATACTGAGACATGGAAACAGACGAAAGCCCGGGATAATAGGCATCCATCATCTCTGTGTCCATGTCCATCATGGAGGAAAACTCATATGTAGCAGACAGCGTATCGTAAAAGTCCTGAAGGTTCACGCCTTCGCCTTCCTCGCCGGGCTCAACCGAGACTTCCGGACTCTCCGTATTCTCCGGCTGCTCGCTGGCCTCCGGTTCCTCGCTCGCCTCTGGCTCATCGGTCACGGCAGGTTCTTCCGACTCTGCAGGAGTTTCGGAAGGGGGCAGGGGAGTAGGGGTAACTTCGGGGGCAGGAGTTGGAGCCGGTGTCGGCGTGACAGTCGGCGTCGGCTCAGGCGTGGCGGACGGACTGGGCTCGGCGGTCTCCTCTGGAGCACCGGTAGCCTCCGGGCTCGGAGTTGCAGCAGGAGCTAAGGTGCTTGCAATATCTCCAATATCATCATTCGGCGTATCCGTCCGCTCGGCTTCGCTTCCGCAGGCGGCAAGACACAGCAGCACGGCGGCTATAAGTAGAAGGGAGGTGACCCTTTTATACATGTTATCTCTCTCCTTTGGGTTCAAGCGGTCTATCTTAAAAACTATACCATAAATAAAGAAATTGTCCAGTACTTATTTTTGGCTGTCGGGAGTGAACTCGGCCAGCGGGTTTGCATCCGCCGCCACGCGCAGCTCAGCGTTGTCAACATGCGTATAAATCTCCGTTGTGTTCAGGTGCTCGTGCCCGAGGACCTCCTGAACGGTGCGCACATCCACTCCGTGCTGTATCATAAGCGTAGCCGCCGTGTGCCGCAGCTTGTGCGAGGAATACTTGTCCGGGTCAAGCCCGGCCTTGAGCAGGGTCTTTTTCACCATCGCATGGACGGAATCCGTACTCATGCGCTTCCTGCGGTTGGAGACAAACAGCGCGTCGCAGCCCTGTGCCGCCATGGTCCTGCGAACCGGCAGATAGGCGTCGATCGCCGCGCGGGCGGCGTCGTTCAGATACACCATGCGCTCCTTGCTGCCCTTGCCGAGCACGCGCAGGCAATCCGGCTGCACGTCACCCATATTCAGCCCAACAAGCTCTGATATGCGCAGCCCGCAGTTCAAAAACAGGCAGAGTATGCAGTAATCGCGCTCTTTATTCACGCCGTCCACGGCCTCTAACAGCCTCTTGCTCTCGTCCAGCGTCAAGTAGCGGGGGAGGGTCTTAGTCGTCTTTGGCGAGTCAAGATCCGCCACCGGGTTTACCTCAAGCTGCTTTGTCTTGAGCGTCAGATACTTGTAAAAGCTCCTTATAGTGGCTATCTTCCGCGCGCGCGTGGTCGCTGAAAGGCCGTAGCTTTTCTCTCGGCTGTTTTCGTTCTTGACTCTGTCCCGCGCCAGATAGCTGAGATAGTCATAGACTTCCTCAAGCGTTACAGAGCCGACGAAATTGAGGTCGACATCCATTATGGATATCTCATCCAGCTCACTGCTGCGCGGTACAATCCCGCGCTCAATTTTCAGGTATCTGAAAAAATTCCTCAGATCCAGGAAATATTCGTCCACGGTCGCGCGCGAATGTCCCTTGATAGTCTCGTGATACACAAGGAAGTCCCGAATGACGCGCGGAGCCTCGCTGCGGTAATCCGCCATGGCACATCACCTCTATTTATATTGTAAGGGAAGTGCGGCGGAAAGTAAATAGCCTGGACACGCAAAATTCAACAAAATAAAAATTTTGTTGAATTTAGAGGAGGGTAAAACTAACTTTCTGCTGTTTTTAGTCATCACTCTCATGGATGCTATACCTTTTATCGCGCTCATTCCGGTGCGTCAAAGCCTCTTGCAATATGATTACCGTGTCAAGTAGCTTTGACTTATCAGACGCCGATATTGTATCTTCTTTCTGCACAGTATTAATTAGCACAGCATTAATTAAATGTATTTCCCGTGATGTCCGTAGCAATATCAGACGTTTCCGCATTGCAAAAGACTCTTACGCAACTTAATATATAATAAAAAAGTAATGCCATATAATTGACTTTCGCTATAATTGTTAATTAATTATCAAATGCGCTTCATCCTCCGCCGCTTCAGTAAGAGGCAAAGCAGAACCGATATCAAAAGCCACCTCTTCCGTTAGCAACACCGTCTCTATCCCCTTACACCGCAAAAAGTGTTCTATTGCATCCCAGTCAGGGTGCGTATCCATGCGCCCGGTAAAGGCCATTTCGCCGCGCGAGAGCTTGAATGATGCCCCGCCTATAAACCCATATTCGAACCCTTCAAGCTCTATGAATCCCGGCCTTATCCTCAGCACATCCAGCCCCGCGGCCTCCGCGGCGCGCGCTGCGCCGTTGTCCGAGGTTATAATCGAGCGTTTGTCCACGACGCAAATCGAGCATTTGGCGTATCCCTGCCTTATACCGATTCTTTTCACATCTTCGGGCAAAGCGCCGAGCACCGACCTGTCGGTAATGCGCAGGTCGTGTATGAAATAGTCCCCTATCAGACAGCCGCAGAGCCCCGCGTCCGCGGGATAGTACGGCCCGGGCTCGTTCTCAGCGCTCAGCACCTCAAACCCATAATCAGACAGCTTTCTCAGCGGCTCCCGCGGCATCGAGCTCACCACGCGCGCACCTCCGGCGTGAAACAGCCCGAGATCCGCGTGCCCGGCAAGCCTGGGGTCGACCCTCAGCTCATCCGGCAGCCAGAGCGGCTCAACCCCCGCCTCGGCAAGCGGCCCAAGCAGCCGGTCCCGATATCTCCCGCCCAAAGCCAACAGCCCCACCTTCCCCTCGGGAAGGTGGGGCGTTTTTACAAACCTAACGCTCATTTCAATGCCTCGCTTATGGCCTCTCGTATATTCCTTACGCTTATGAGCTCCAATCCGGCCGGCGGATGCAGCTCTCCGCGCACGTGCGCAGGTATAATGCAACGCCTGAACCCGAGCCTCGCGGTTTCGGACAGCCGGTGCTCAAGCTGAGTTACCGAGCGCACCTCGCCGGACAGCCCTATTTCGCCGATCGCAGCAAGGTCGGAGCCTATCGGCACGTCCTTGTAGCTCGAGGCCACGGCAAGCAGCGTTGCGAGGTCCGCGGCGGGCTCGTCCAGCTGCAATCCGCCAACAACGTTGATATAAACGTCGCAGCCGTATATCGGCATCCCGCCTCGCTTTTCGAGCACAGCGAGCAGCAGCATCGCCCGGTTGTAGTCAATTCCGTTGGAATTTCTCCTCGCCGCCGCGAAGCCAGACTTTGCCGCCAGCGCCTGCACCTCCGCAAGAATCGGCCTGGAGCCCTCCATCACACAGGTAACGCATGTGCCCGGCGTATCCGTCGGGCGGCCGGACAGTAGCGTTTCCGAGGGATTCGGGACCTCCCTCAGCCCGCGGTCGGCCATTTCAAAAACGCCTATCTCGTTGGTGGAGCCAAAGCGGTTTTTCGCCGCCCTCAGTATACGGTAGCTCATGCTCTGCTCGCCCTCGAAATACAGCACGCAGTCCACCATGTGCTCAAGGACCTTCGGCCCGGCTATGTTGCCCTCCTTGTTTATGTGTCCCACCACAAAGGCGGCAAAGCTGTCCGCCTTTGCGCGGCGCATTATGGACATGGTGCACTCGCGCACCTGGCTCACGCTCCCGGGCGCCGCGGCCAGCTCCGGGTCGAACATGGTCTGTATCGAGTCGATGATAACCACCGTAGGCTCCGTGGACTCGATCGCCGCGCCTATCTCGCCGAGGTCTGTTTCTGCAAGGACGTATATGTCCCCGTCAGAGACGCCCAGCCGCTGCGCGCGCATCTTCAATTGCCTGCGGCTCTCCTCGCCTGAAACATACAGTATCCTCTCGCTCCGCCCTATGAGGCCGCAGAGCTGCAAAAGCAGCGTGCTTTTGCCAACGCCCGGCGCGCCGCCGACGAGCACCACGCTCCCGCGCACGGCCCCTCCGCCGAGGACACGGTCGAGCTCCGTAAGCCCCGTCGGGAAGCGTATCTCCTCCTGCGTGTCCAGCTCGGAGAGCAGCTTCGGCGCCGTGCCGCCTCTTTTGGCCCGCGAGGACTCCGCCCGGCCTTTCGGCTCCGCCGGAGCCTCCACCAGCGTGTTCCACGCCCCGCAGGCCGGGCATTGCCCGGCCCACTTGGCCGTCTCGTTTCCGCATTCCGTGCAGTAAAACACGGTTTTTTTCTTCATGTGGCAGTTCCGCCCTCCATACTGGTGTACTCAAGAAACGCCGCCAGCAGTGCCGCGGCTATGGTGAGCCTGTACTCGTCCGTCTCCAGCTTTGCCGCCTCCTGCGGATTGGAAAGGAAGCCGCACTCGGCCAGTATCGCGGTGCATTTTGCCTCCCGCATCAGGTAGATATCGTCGGAAACCGGCGCTGCGACCCGCCTGCTCTCCGGCGCGAGCGTGGAGATCAGGTTCTGGTGTGCAATAAGCGCCAGCTCCCGGCTCCCGTCGGTGCCGGCGTAAAACACCTGCGGCCCGCTCGGCCTCGCATCCGGGTAAAAATTCTGGTGTATGCTTATCAGCACGGCGCCCGGAATCGAATTTATAAGCTGCAGCCTGGCACTCTGGTCTGCGCGCTTCCGCTGCGCCGTCGTCTCGGCCTCCGCCGGATAGTCAATGGCCTCGGATGTGCGGGTCATCACCGTTTCCACGCCAAAAAGCCCCGCAAGCGAATCGAGCTTTTCCGCCACCGCGAGGTTTATGCCGCTCTCCAACACTCCCGCGGCAGTTGACGCCCCGCCGTCCTCACCGCCGTGCCCGGCGTCTATTATGAGCACCGTCGTCGCCTGCTCCACCGCCGCTGCAGTGGCCACGGAATCCGGCTCGCCTACCGGCAAAACGAAGCAGAGAACAATGAGCATCACCGCAGCGGCAAGCGGCATCCAGTCCCTGACCTTGAAAAAAACAAACACACTTGTCCCCCCTCGCCCAATCATATGCGGGCGGGGGCGTACAAATTATACGGCGAGGAACTTTTCCAGCCTGTCAAGGCCCTCTTTGATGTTCTCCATGCTCGTGGCGTAGGTCCAGCGCACGAAATTCCTTATTCCGAACCCGGAGCACGGCACAACAGCCACAAGCCCCTGCTTCAGAAATGCCTCAGCGAAAACATCGTCGTTTTCTATAACCACGCCGCCGATGGTGCGCCCGATGAGCTTTTCTATGTTCATCATCACATAAAACGCGCCGTCCGGCATAATGCAGCTCACGCCCGGGATGGAGTTCATGCGCCCGACTATGTAGTTGCGCCTCTCCTCAAACACCTTGCGCATATCCTCAATTGTTTCCTGCTGCCCTGTGAGGGCTTCCACCGCGGCCCACTGGCTTATTGTGGACGGTGCTCCGGTGGAATGGCTGAGATAATTGCTCATCAGCTTGGCAATCTGTCCGTTCGCGGCGGCATAGCCTATGCGCCACCCGGTCATCGCGTATGACTTGGAAACACCGTTTATGATTATCGTGCGCTCCTTTACATCCTCCCCAAGCGAGGCAAAGCTCGTAAACTTCTTCCCGTCGTACATGAGCTTGTAGTAAATCTCGTCCGCGATGACATAGAGGTCGTGCTTCACGCAGATATCGGCTATGACCCTGAGCTCTGCCTCCGAATACACCATTCCGGTGGGGTTTGAGGGGTTATTGAGCATAAGCGCCTTCGTTTTCGGCGTCACAGCCCGCTCGAGCTGCTCCGGCGTCATCTTGAAGTCCGCAGCCTCGGTCGTCTCAACGACCACCGGTACGCCGCCGCACATGCTCACCATCTCGCAGTAGCTCACCCAGTACGGCGCTGGAACGATTACTTCATCTCCCGGGTTCAGCAGCACGGCGAGCGACACATATACGTTGTGCTTCGCCCCGCTTGCTATGACGATCTGCGTGTAGTCATAATCAAGCCCGCAGTCGGCCTTCAGCCTCTCCGCGGCCGCCTTGCGCAGCGGAATGATACCCGCAGCAGGGGTATATTTTGTCTTCCCCTCGCGGATGGCCGAGATCCCGGCCTCCGAAATATTCTCCGGTGTCATGAAATCCGGCTCCCCGGTCCCGAAGCCTATTACGTCCAGCCCGTCGGCCTTCATCTGCTTTGCCAGCGAATCTATGGCAAGAGTGGTGGAGGGATTGACCTTGATCGCGATTTTAGATAGTTCCTTCATACGGCACACTTCCTGTACTATTTGGATAATCTAATTATATCGGCCTTTCTTAACCTTTTCAACCCCTGCTTAAACGAAGAAGCGCTCGGGCTGCACGCAGCGCTCGCTTATGCGCACGTCCAGCCCCGGGAAATCCTCCCTGAGCCACCCCGCCAGCACCGGCACTACCACGTTCTCCGTTGAAAAATGCCCGCCGTCTATCAGGTTTATCCCCAGCTCATTTGCGGCGATGAACTCATGGTGCTTTACGTCGGCCGTGACATAGGTGCCGCATCCCCGTTCAAGTGCGAGTAACATGTCCCCGGCCCCGGCGCCTCCGCAAAGGCCTATCCTCTTGACCGGCCTCATCGGCCCGGCATAGCGCAGGCCGTTCGCGCCCAGCGCGGCTTTCGTACGGGCGAGGAATGCTCCGAACTCCATCTCCTCCGGCAGCTCCGCCAGGCGGCTTATGCCGTCCTCCCCGTTCAGGATGCCAAGCCCCCTCGCTCCGAGCGCGGAAACAAGCGCGTCGTTCACTCCGCCCTCGGCCGCGTCAAGGTTGGTGTGCATGCATATTGCCGCGATTCCCCGGCTGAGCAGTGCCACGAGCTTTCTTCCCGTCAGGTCGGCGTCCGTGGCGCTCTTTATCGAGCCGAATATGAGCGGATGGTGCGAAACGATGAGCTCCGCTCCGAGCCCCGCCGCCTCTTCAATGACCGCGTCTGTAATGTCGAGGGCCACGACCGCCCGCTTTACCTCGGTGTCCGCCCTCCCGGCGAGGTGCCCCACATTGTCAAAATCCATTTTAAGCTCCACCGGCGCGCGCCGCGCCAGCGCATCAAATATGTCCCTGACCGTCATGGCAATATTCTCCTCATTTCATTCAGTTTTTCCAGCTCGCCGCGCAGAGCCGCCGTGTCCCTCACGGACGCCGCGCTCTCCATCCCGTCGAGCGCCTTCCGTGCCTTTGCAATTTTCAAATCCAGCCACTCGGCGAGCAGCGGGTCGGCGCTCTCCAGAAGGGCTTCCTCCGCCGAGTCAAAGCCCCCGCCCCCACCGCGGGCGCACAGCGCGAGATAGAGCCTCTCCCCTTCCCGCGCCAGAAGCGCCGACTGCAGGGCATATCCGCTGCAGTTCAGCCAGCGGCAGAGCTCGTCTATCTTCGACTGCGGCTGCAAAACCAGCCGTGCCCCTTCCCTCGTCCACGGCGCTCTGGCGAGGATGCCGCAAATCGTCTCCCCGCCCATTCCGGCGATGACCACCATGTCCGCCTCGTCCGCGCCCGGGTATTCCAGCCCGTCGCACAGCTCAAAGCGTATCCTGTCCCCGAGCCCGAGCCCCGCGGCGTTCCGCCGGGCGGCCTCAAGCGGCCCTGGCCGCAGGTCGCTGGCCACAGCGCGCTCCGCGCCGCCGTGCGTCAGCATGTATATCGAAAGCAGCCCGTGGTCGCAGCCCACGTCGGCCAGGATACGCGTCCCAGCGGCCAGCCGGGCCGCGGCCGCCAGCCGAGGCCTCAAAGCGATGTGAGAGTTCATCATTCCCTCCAAATTCACAAAGCCCCCGCACAGCCTGTACAGGCTGTGCGGGGGCTTTGACAAGCTGTACTCAAGCCTGCTGCTCTTTGTACTTGGCCAGATAGTCGTTCAGATAGGCCAGGAACTGGTCGGGGTCGACCGCGTGGGCATAGCAGGCCTCTTCAAGCGTCTCGCCGCTGGAGAGGGCGCAGCCGAGGCAGTGCATCCCGATGCTCTGGAAAACAGGCATGGCCTCCGGCGCGTTTTCAAGTATTTCAGCTATAAGGGTGGTCTTGGTGATCTCGAACATGATTTACCTCCAAAATGCGATATCAAAAAGCGACCGGGGCGTTTATCGTCCCGGTCGTTTGTTGCCTCAGGCGTTATTCTGCTGCTCGCGGATCTTGGCGAAGCACTCGCTGCAGTAAACGGGACGGTCGGTCTTGGGCTCGAAGGGAACCCTCGCCTCGCCGCCGCACATGGCGCAGACAGCGGTGAAATACTCGCGGGGACCGCGGGCCGCGTTCTTGCGGGCGTCACGGCAGGGCTTGCAGCGCTGGGGCTCGTTCTGGAAGCCGCGCTCAGCGTAGAACTCCTGCTCGCCGGCAGTGAACACGAATTCCTGTCCACACTCTTTGCATACAAGGACTTTGTCTTCAAACATGCTTATTTTACCCTCTCTTTAGCTAATCTTGCCTTTCGGCTATATGCGTTCAGCTCCTGCTGAAATCGCCAAGGAATGGATGTCTCGCCAGTTTGCGGCGAATTCGCTGCACGGCGTTGTCTACCGCCTTTTCCGTCCTGTGAGTGGCCGCGGCAATCTGCCTGTAGCTCAGGCCGTCAAGGTAGTTGAAAAGGACTTCTGTCTCAAATTCTGACAAGCACCGTGAAAACGTGGAATAAAACTCTCTTTCGCTCTCTCTGGCAAGGACCTGTTCCTCAGGTACACGCCTGAACGCCTCAGGCTGGGGCACAGCGCCGACGGTTGATTCTTCCGAGAGGATGATGTATTCCAGTGATACCCCGTCGTTCAACGGGTCGTGCTTTTTCCGTGAGGCGGATTTCACCGCCCCGATAATCCTGTTTCGTATACAGACCTCCGCAAAGGTCCTGAACGGCGTGCTGCCCTTCGGGTCAAACCTGCGTATGGCCGAAAGCAGCCCGAGCATTCCCTCCTGCGTTAAATCCTCACTGTCGCCCCCCGCAAGGAAAAAGGGCCGGGCACAAATGCGCACAAGACGCGCATAGCGGTCTATAAGCGTCTCCTCGGCTGCGGCGTCGCCCTTCGCGGCCAGCCGCTGAAGCTCATTGTCAGGATAATTAGTGTATTCAGTCATTCAACACACTTAGGTTCAAAATTGATTATATTACAAACTATTGGAAAGTCAAGTTAAAATTCTACATTTCAACGGAAACGCGCAATTTGTTTGAAAAAATACTGGAAATAACAAACAACCCGTTTTAAATCTCAAGCTGCTCCTGGCCTGCGTACTCAAGCCCAAGGTGCTCATACGCCTTCCTCGTAACGCATCTGCCGCGCGGTGTGCGCGTGAGATAGCCCTGCTGCAGCAGATAGGGCTCATAGACGTCCTCGAGCGTAACCGCTTCCTCGTTGATTGTCGCGGCCAGTGTCTCGAGCCCGACCGGCCCGCCGTTATAGAACTCAATAATGCTTCTAAGCATCCTCCGGTCGACGGCGTCAAGCCCCTTCTCGTCCACCTCGAGCCGCAAAAGCGCCTCATTTGCAACTTCCCGGGTTATTACTCCCCCAGCGCGCACTTGGGCGTAATCCCTCACCCTGCGCAGCATCCTGTTCGCTATACGCGGCGTCCCGCGCGAACGCGAGGCTATCTCGGCGGCGCCGTCAGGCTCTATATTGACGCCGAGGATGCCGGCACTGCGCGTGACAATCCTCCCAAGCTCCTCAGGCGTGTAGAGCTCAAGCCGAAGCGTCACGCCGAAGCGGTCGCGCAGCGGCGCGGTGAGCTGGCCAGAGCGGGTCGTGGCGCCGATAAGCGTAAAATGCGGCAGATCCAGCCGAATAGAGTTCGCAGAAGGCCCTTTGCCTATGATTATATCAATGGCATAGTCTTCCATTGCCGGATAAAGTATCTCCTCGACCGCGCGGTCAAGGCGGTGTATCTCATCGACAAACAGTATGTCGTTCTCCTGCAAATTGGTCAGCAGCGCCGCGAGGTCGCCGGCCTTCTCAATCGACGGCCCCGAGGTGATGCGCATATTCACGCCCATCTCGTTGGCAATAACGGCCGCAAGGGTCGTCTTGCCGAGACCCGGGGGGCCATGCAGAAGGACATGGTCCAGCGACTCGCCGCGCATCTTCGCCGCCTCTATGAAAATCCTAAGGTTGTCCTTTGCCTTTTCCTGGCCGATGTACTCGTCGAGCGTTTTCGGACGAAGTGAGACCTCCCCCGCGTCCTCCGGCAGGATGGTTGCGGAGGTTATGATTTCCTCCCCGGCGTCGCCGGAAAAGCTGATGCTCACGTACTACACCTCACTTCATCATGCTTCGGAGCGCAGCCTTCACGATCTCCTCCACGCTCATGCCGTCCGTTTCCAGAGGGCGCAGCGCGGCATTTATCTCTGCCGCCCCGTAGCCGAGCACACTGAGCGCCGCCGCAGCGTCGGCCAGCTTGCCGCTTTCCTGGCCGGAGCCCGCGCCGGATGCAGGGGAAACCGGCAGCCCGACCGCTGCATTCTCCTTGGCGATTTTGTCCTTCAGCTCGAGTATAACGCGCTGGGCGATCTTTTTCCCTATCCCCTGCGCCACGGTCAGCGCCCGCTCGTCGCCGTTTATCACCGCCATTGCCAGCGCCTCTGGCGTGGAGGACGAGAGTATGCTGAGCGCCGCCTTCGGCCCAACGCCGGAGACGCTTATGAGCATCTCGAAGCAGCGCTTTTCCGACTTGCCATAAAAGCCATAAAGTTCAAAGCTGTCCTCCCGTATGGACTCGCTCACAAACAGCTTAGCCCTTTCGCCCACTTTTAGGTGCGAGAGGGTGTTCAGGCTGACGTTGAGCAGATATCCAACCCCGCCGCAGTCAATAACGGCGATGTACGGCTCCAGCTCCGCCACCGTGCCTTCTATATGGTAGTACATTTGTTTCCCCCAGTCTGCCTGCCTATGAGAGACGTCGCGCTGCGCGCGTGGCACAGCGCTATGGCCACGGCGTCCGCGGCGTCGTCCGGCTTGGGCGAGGATTTCATATTGAGTATCCTACGCACCATGTCAATAACCTGGCGCTTTTCCGCGCGTCCGTAGCCCACCACCGCCTGCTTCACCTGAAGCGGAGTATACTCATAGAGCGGCACGCCCGCGTGGTAGCAGGCAAGGAGTATAACTCCCCTCCCCTGGGCCACCGAAATGCCTGTAGTGATATTCGTGTTGAAAAAAAGCTCCTCCACCGCGGCCGCATCCGGCTGAAAAGTGCGGATGAGCTCCCCCATGTCGCTGTAAATCCTGTCCAGGCGCGACGAAAGCGGTGTCCCCGCCGGCGTCGTGATCACGCCGCAGCGGACAAAGCTCTGCCTCGGCCCGTCCGAATCCACAACTCCGAAACCCACGGTCGCTATGCCGGGGTCAATGCCCAAAATACGCAAACGCCCGCCTCCAAGCAGCATTGTACCACGCCTTACGGCTTTACGCAACAGTCCGCCTAAAGCGCGCGCAGCAGGTCGCCGAATTCGGCCCAGGAGCTCACGGTCAGGTGTTCACACTGCGGCTCATGGTCCGCCGGCTTTTTGTATGTGCACCTTATGGGCACCCTGAACCACACCGGGAAAATCCCTGCGCCCGCCGCGCCCTCAATGTCGCAGACGACGTCGTCGCCAGTGAACCAGCACTCCCCCGCCTCAAGGCCTGCCAGGGAAAGCGCCCGCTCGAAAATGTGTCGAGACGGCTTGCGGTAAACGCTCTCGCTCGAGGCGAGTATGAACTCAAACAGCCCTATATGCTCCGGCAGTATCTCCCCGATGCGCTTTACGAGTGCATCCCCAGAAAATGACAGGTTGCTGATAACCGCCATGCGGACGCCCCTCTCCGCACAGAGCTCAAGGAAGTTCTCCACGCCCTCCATCGGGAATATCGGCTCTGTTGCCCTCCAGCGCTCAAGCTCTATCTCCTCGAGCGGACGGTCAAACTTCAGCCTCAGCGTGTCGTATATGCACGCGTCCAGCTTTAACCCGTCCGTCTCGAGGTCGAGCGGCCTGAGCTGGGCGAAAAGCTCCGAATACAGCTTCTGCGAATACCCGTGCAGCTCCTCCGGCGTTATGCCGAGCGGATTTTCCGCCGCGAGCTCTATCACGCGCCTGTGCCCGCGCAGGTAGTCCTGCTCCGGCTCAAGGGCGAGCGTGTGGCCGTAATCGAAGAGTATCATTTTCGGTTTTTGCATATCCGCCTCCACAAATCGCCGGTCAGGCGGCGGCTTCCTCGCCTTCGTAGGCATAGTCGAGCTCCGGCGCCCCGTAAAACTCATACAGCGCCTCGAGCCCCGCGGCCATATCGGAATAGACCTCGTCGGTTATAAAATTCCAGGGCTCGCCGCTCTCGTAAGAATCAAGCGCCGCGTGCAGGTCCACCATGCGGTAGTGCCAGCCGTAGTCGTTGATGTCGTAATCGTAGAGGTCTGCCATGAATATCGGCCTGTAGCTGACATTCTCTATCCACGCCTCGCCCGTGTCTGTGTCCTTCATCAGCTCGATGTTGAGGATGGAGGAGATGTCGGTGTAGGCGTCGTTCTGGCAGGAGAGGAAATTGCCCAGCGAGTAGCAGATAAACCCGGTGCGCCTGTTTCCATCGCTGTCGGTAACCTCGCGCAGCTCCATCGCCTGCGGCACGCGGCACTTGCCGCCGACGATTATGTCCGCACCGTTTTCAAACAGAAAATCGGCAATCTCAATCTGCTGGTCGTTCGGCTGGGTGGCAAATTCGTCGCCCCAGCTCATGAATACGAACACGATATCCGCCGCCTCTCCCGCGGCTGCGAGGTCACTCTGCATCAGCTCATAGTCCACGGTCAGCCCGTCGCCGAGATAGTCCTCGGTGCAGACGCTGACGGCGTATTCAAACCCCGCAACGGGTATGTCGTTCGTGTCACAGGTATAGGCCAGGAAAGCGACGGACACCCCGCCCACGTCGGCCACGGTGTAGTTCCCCGCGGAGCGCTCTTCCACGCTGCGGTAGGTGCCTACATGGCTGAGCCCCGCGGACTCGAGCGACTCGAGCGTCAGGTCTATCCCATCCTTATAAGAGTCCACCGCGTGGCTCGTGGCGGTGTTTACAAGGTCGAAGCCGACCGCCGCAATAGAGGACGCGAGCGACGACGGCGATTTGAACAGCGGATAGGCCGTGTACGGCCCGGAGCCGGACAGCGTCGTTACCAGCGAGCAGACGGCGTAGTCCGCCGCGGATATATAGTCGCCCAGCACGCCGAAAATCGGCGTGTAGTCATATCCGTCGGAGGTCTGCGCCTCTGCGTTCAGCCCGGTGTGCATCACTATATCTCCGCCGACGGCCAGCGTGGAGCTTATGGTGTTCACATGCTCGGGCGTGGGTGTCGATTCCGGCGCTTCAGAGGCTTCCGCGCTCGGCTGTGCGCTCTCCGCCGCCGGTGTATCGCTCTCCTGGGGCTCGTCCTGCCCCCCGCGCGACACCGCCGCGATGATCACAGCGCCGATTACGAGCACAATTACCGCCGCAACAGCTATTAGAAGTATTTTGAATCTTTTGTTCATGACAACGTTCCTTTGCGCAGTTGATACCTGATGATAGCACATTACGGCTGAAAATGCAAATATACCTCGCCGCCATCTGTTGAAATGTGTCTCCCGCCGTGCTAAAATCGCAGCATGGACGAATTGAAGAAAAACAGCATATATGACTGTGAAGTCAGCGGCTTCACTTCCGAGGGCCTCGGCGTCTGCCGCATCGGCGGGCGTGCCGTCTTTGTGCCGAGGGCACTCCCCGGCGAGCTCTGGCGCGTGAGGATCGTAAAAGTCACCAAAACCGCGGTCTATGGCCGCGGCGAGGCACTTTTGCGCGCGTCCGAGGAGCGCGCCGAGCCCGAATGCCCGGCCTATGGCAAGTGCGGCGGCTGCTCCATGATGCACATGAGCTACAGTGCTGAGCTGAAAATGAAGCTCGAGCGCGTCAACGACGCCTTCCGCCGCATCGGAGGGCTCGACCTCACGGCGGGAGAAATCATACCTGCGGAGAGCCCGCTGAGGTATCGCAACAAGGCCATATTCGCTGTCGGCGAGACTCCTGCCGGCCCCGCCTTCGGCTTTTTCCGCCGCGGGAGCCATGAGCTTGTCCCGGTTTCGGACTGCCTGCTGCAGCCGGGCGAGGCCGCCGCGTGCGCATCCGCCGTCTGCGATTTCATGCGCGAGCGGCGCATCCCCGCATACGACCCGGTGAGCGGTCGCGGCGCCGTGCGCCATGTATTCGTGCGCCGCTCGAGGTCCGGAGCCGCAGTCTGCTGCGTCGTCTCTGCGGAGGGCCTTGGCCCCGACACATCCGCCCTGCCCGAATATCTGCTCAGGCGCTGCCCCTCATTGAGCGGAGTAGTGCTCAACATAAACCGCACGCGCGGCAACACGGTCCTGTCCGGCGACTTTTACGCCCTCTACGGCTCGTCCGAGCTCACAGACACCCTTTGCGGCTTCGATTTCAGCCTCTCCCCGCAGTCGTTTTTCCAGATTAACCCACCCCAGGCGGAAAAGCTCTACGATATAGCCGTTGCGCACGCCGCCCCGCCCGGAACCGGCACGGTGCTCGACCTGTACTGCGGTGCCGGAACGATAAGCCTCTGCCTCGCGCGCGGGGCCGGGCATGTCATCGGAGCCGAAATCGTGCCCGAGGCCGTTGAAAATGCCCGGGCCAACGCGGCCGCGAACGGGGTATCCAACGCCGAGTTCATCTGCGCCGATGCCGGTGCGGCCGCCGCCGAGCTCTCCCGCCGCGGACTCCGCCCGGATGCCGTCACCGTAGACCCTCCAAGGAAGGGCATGAGCCGCGAGGCCGTGCTCGCCGTCTGCTCGATGGAGCCCCGGCGCATCGCCTATGTCTCCTGCGACCCCGCCACCCTCGCCAGGGACCTCGCCATATTCTCCTCTGCCGGCTACGCGCCCTTAAGCGCCACCGCCGTCGATATGTTCCCCAGAACCGAGCATGT